>Ga0247760_1000276_pt1 | contig 57501 bp, 52 predicted proteins | sample UWRJL171409R4_FD_179936 | JGI IMG/M metagenome (GOLD analysis project Ga0247760, IMG submission 179936) | Plant litter microbial communities from Arlington Agricultural Research Station in Wisconsin, United States - UWRJ-L171-409R-4 | ecosystem: Environmental > Terrestrial > Plant litter >...
GCCGCGCTCCGTCCTGGGACCACGACCATCATCATCACCGGCGATCAGTCGATTTCTTTTTTTAGCGTCGCATCCTCCACCAGTCCCAAATTCGTCCCATGACGTCGAGCGCCCACTCGTTCCGCCCCTGGCCGTTCCTCCGTTCCGGCTCCGGCTCCGACTCCATTTGAGCCGTCGCAGCCGTGGGACGGAGATTTCGCCCCGGGAGCGTCGAGCAAGCTTCGCTCCGCCGGGCTCGTTTTCCCTGCTTGCTTTTCACCAACGTCTCTCTCCTCCCAGCCAAAGAGCAGACAACGGCCACACACAAAAGCAAGCACGGGTTCTACAAACCCGGCGTCAAACACTGCAAGAGCGACCCACCCCCGGAACCCCCTCCACAGCGCCGCAACGCGAAACTTAATCCCACCGGAATGGTCTTGAGCCTCAAACCCAATTAGTTCGATCTGAGGCGGTCGAGTTCGTTTCCGCCTTGCGCCATGGAGGCGTGCGGTTCCCGTTTGCTCTCTCGCCGTCTTACCACTCACTCCCTCCCCACGCCATGCCCGGACGCGCACCCACCCCGCCGAAATTCCTAACATCAAAAGTTCAGCCGCGTCTCAACTGCGAATGCGAAAGCTTGACATCAATCGCGAGCCTCGGGCCTCGGGCGCTACAGAACCCGATCGGAACCCGGCCAAAATAAGAGAGGGATACATCCCAGCGCAACAACCCAGCACCTGACAGACGCAATGACGGCGACCTCGGAAGCGTTGGCCCTTCCGCCGGAAGAGCCGCCGCCGCAACATCGCAGGCAGGCAGAGCCTGAGACGATGCAGGGCCCGCTGGAGAGGAAGCCCGAGTTTTTCTGTTCGTGCTGGGTTTTGAGTTCCCACCAACCTGATCAGCTTCCGGGGCATCAATGGTACCAAAAAATGAGGCCGAGAGAGAGATGAGTTTGATTCGATCGAGAGCAAAACCCCCAAGTCAGCCCCTCGTAACGCCGAGAGTGGGGCACCACCAGAGGCAAGCCCGAATCTATCCAGTGTTTACTTCACTTCAGAGATGGATGCAAAGGACAATCTATGAAGAATGAAGAGAAGAACTACCCAGATTGCATGAAGAATCATCGGGGCCAGAAACTTTGGTCTTGCGCGTTGGAAACCCAGTAATTCAGATTGTCAAACAAGTTCTTTTCCACTGTCCTCAATACTTATGCATTTGGGCTTCTATAGCAGCCAACTCATAATTTATGCCTGAAGCAACGACGACGTGAGATGATTTATCATGGAATCCCCCTTCCAATCGCCCAGAGTATTGGCAGTATGGTTGGTACTCCGCACTATCAAACTTATAAGTACCTACCCAGTTGTCCAAGAACGCATCAATTTCTAATCACCTGGTGCTCACCCTGTGATGTGAATATGCAGCAAGGAAGGGGAGGATGACGTTGGAAAGACAGGATTAGTTGATCACCATCACAGCATTAGCATCGTAACTACAGGGTTAATCACTATTGCCGTAAGCCCCGTGTCAGGGGAATTTCCACAGAGCTGCCTGGTGTGGATATCGTAAAACATGCCATTTCCTGCTATGAACTAAAAGGAAATCCCATATGCGATCCCGTTTCTACAAACGCCCCTCGAACGCCAGGCTATGCAAATCCATATTCCCTTCTAATCCTGCTTCAAAGCTCGGTGACGTGGTGCTGTGATGGAAAACAAGAAAACAGCGTAATCATCGCCTGTATCCTTCTCTTCATTCACCTTCTCAGTTATCCCTTGCGTGCTGTTTCCTTTCTCCGCATCAATTGTGGCCCGTGATTCGGTTTTCGTATTGCTCTTAGTCGAAGGATTGATTTCCTTCACCACCTCGCCGTCCGCATCTAATTCGACGACCACATCCTCGGTATCCAAGCTCCCATCTTCAGTATATTCCCACATATCCTTCAGCTCCCCTCGTACCAAGGCAGTAAGCCAGAGGGATCCTGTAACTCCAGGCACCAGATAGAGGAGTGCTGGCTGACCGTGATTGAACACGAGTACCATGGCTAATGTGACAAGCATCCCCAATGTATATCCAAAGATGGAGGCGTAAAAATAAGGCTTAGGAAATGCTGTTGCCGCTCGGACTGACGTCGCCTCCAGGACTGGAAGGAGTCGCCCAAACTTGGTCGTCCAGAGGCGGTTGCCCCACTGGCTCTGAGGGTCGACGTAGGGTGCCTTGACTCGTCTGTACTTGGTCACCTTCGTCGTGGTGTTTTCCGCATCGCCAGAGGCCACTTCTGTAGCCAACTCGACCGGCTCCATCTTCGTCTTCTTCTGATAGTAGCGATGCAGGTCGAACCGAAGCGCCAATCCCATGAGCAGCCCAGGGATTATTATGTCGCCCAGGCCGAGCATGCTGACCCCGGCAGAACCAGGGAAAACTAGCTTGATAGGGGCGTCGACTTTCTTGGCCACCGTGATCATGAAGGGGGTGTAGAAGACCATGACAATATCATAGAAGAAAAGACCGGCGAGAACCATCGAGCCAATGGCGAAGGAAGTAGGCGACATGATAGAGAACGCAGAATAGCTGAAAGCGGACCCCAGGAGGTTCGACAGCATATGCCAGGCCGTCATGTGGTAGGCGATGCTCACCAGGATGGCCAAAAAGAACCCAACCAGGCTGTTGAGTTTCAGGTTGAATTTGAACTGGAACAAACCATGCATTGCGAACCGGGTTGTCCACTCTTCGGCCAATAAATGTCGGATTTCCCACGCTGTGTGTAATGTGCGATCCGAAAACGAAACCGAGGCGAGGTAACCTGGAAAAGGAGCCTTGCTCGTCTCGCTGCTCTCGGTGCCATCTTTCTTGGCTTGAACCTGGCGGCGACGCTCTGAGTCGATACGGTAGATGTTGCCTTTGCGATCAGCCCATATGTCGGGGAATACGAAACTCGTAAGAATGATCAAAGCGTCTCCTAGAAGACGACCAAGGCTTGCAACCGAGACAATGGAAAAGTAGACTCTGAGGATCTTGTTTAGAATGTTAGGGTCCTGAAGCCACTCGATAAGATAGTAAAGACCGATGAGTAGAGCCCCGGCCAGAACCGGAAGCATGATGGCGTCCGACGCAGCAAAGCCCTCGGTGAAGCGGTCATCCTTGGGCTTCTTTTTGCCCTTGGAGTGTGTCGGGGCGGCGGATGGTGGACGACGCAGGGAAGAGTGTGCGCCGAGCCAGATGATTGCCAAGGCGCTCAAGACCACTTGGGCCTCGACGAGAAGGAAGTCGCGCTTCAGGAACATAGAGAATATCAGCTCGTATGGTGACGTGTTTGTCAAGTTGAAGGGCGGATTCTCCACGGAGGCGTTTGTGCCTCCAGTTAAGGAGGCATTATCTCCGGAGGGCATCGGGAAGGCGTTGTGACTGCAATAGAGACGACGGGAGCTTGAAGGAATACGAGTGAGCGGAAAGAAACGAAGCTCCGACGCTGATACTTAGCGGTTTCGGCGCAAAAGAGAGTGAAGTAATGGCCCGAGCAACGTGGCCTGGTTGTCTTCCAGACTCTGGAATAAACAAGAGAAGCTTGAATGAAGCTTGCTTTCAAACAACGTTGCATCAAACCAAGCCTTCGGACTTGACAGGGGTGCCATGCAGCTCCGCCAAGCTAGTGAAGATCCCCTGCAGTGACCCCCGCATTTCTTTGAAGCTTCAACGCGCTTGCGGTCGCATCTTTCGCTGGACCGGGCACTTTGCATCTTCTTTCTGCTCTGTGACTTCCATCTTACGTGTGAATAATCACTGGTGCGACATTCCATCAGTCTGCGACTCGACGCATCAGATACTATCTCATGGCTTCCGAACCAATGTCGGTTGGCAGCTCTGCCTTGGAACCGCCTGCCCCTCCAAGCGCGTCGAACGAGCCCAAGTATGGCGGTTATACACGCTTCGAGTTAGAGCTAGAGGTGTGACCGGCTTTGTTTCTCTGGCATCCCAATTTCTCCCTGTTCTAACACGATGCAGCTCGTCCAAGCTATGGGAAACCCCCAATACCTCAACCATCTTGCGTCGCGCAAACTGCTTTCCAATCCTGCCTTCATCGCATATCTCGACTATCTCCAATACTGGTCTCGACCCCCATATATCAAGTACCTTACATACCCAGGCCCCACCTTGAAGAACCTCCAGCTTCTGCAACAAGAGAGGTTCCGCCAGGATATTATCAGCCCCGACTTTGTCCAGGCGCTTGCTGTGGAGGGAATGAAGGCTGCCGTCGAGTGGCACAGGGAAGGAAGCTGAGGGCCAACCTTTGATGGAAGCATATGAATGGACGCGCAAGATCACCACCGCCTGCTTTGGGGGCTGCTCCGTACATTCAGACAACTCCCAAGTATTGGTTGTACAAGATCATGCATGTCGGCAGGCCCAGGGGGTCAGACAGCGGGATTGCAAAAGGAGATGCCCTCGTTAGAGCCTCCCGCATTCCCCTACCACTATAGCTGGTAGTTCTAGTCTATGACATGGCGCTGAAGCACCGGTCCAGCACCCAGTCGTCTAAATAAAGCCAAGCCCCAACACCTCGCAATGTGTGCAAAATCTCAACCCATACCGATACCGCCAACAACGCTCAGTTTTCTCTCCATCGGTTACCGCACGTCATGCACTGTCCAGTTGTCAGTACTTGCCCGCCCTCTTGGCTTCGAAACCAGTGAGAAATACCTTGTAGAAGAGCGTCATAGGCTCATCGGCACTACGAATCTGAACCTGAAAGAATGCGGCTTCACTGCCATCACAATTGGATGCTGGACATTGCACCAGTTGCTTTTGTGCGTTGTCCCAAGCGCCCGGCCCTCCGAAGACGTCGTCTTTCTCCTTACGTGGAAAATTCTTGCGCGAGAAGATGGTTGTTTCGATCGGATGTTCATAGGGGCAGGTCCTGCACTCCAGGCGATTACCCCCAGTTTCCATGCGCGAGAGGATGAGGAGATTTGCGCAGTAGGGGCAGACTTGAATACTTGTTTAGCTTGGCTCATCTTGATGTTTGAGGGAAACTCACAAAGGATGGGCATGATGAATGATACGTGTGCTCCTTAAGACCGTAAACGGATAAGGCGGTAATTGCGATCGGTGCCGAGTTGAATATATTCTCACTGTTGAATGGCTGTGAACTACGACGACTTCGAAATCAGTCACCGAGGCCTCATGAAATCTTATCGTCGATATTTCTTAAGATGCGCTCGCCTCCTATTGGCTATAATTCCTACACCCTGGCGGAAGGCGCTGAAACTTGGGTTCCGAAACCCCGCCATTGAAGCAGATCACGGTGGTGGGATGAGAGCTCGAGAGTGGAGCCCCTGACAGGGCCCCACCATCTTGTGTCACTGCGGAACACTGCCACCTCCTTCGCACTGGGGAGGCTCAGCTTTATCTCTCCAACATGTCGTGAACTTCACGTACGCAAGCAACAGATTGCCGCGCGGCTGCCAGATTTGATCTTTTTGGATTCTCATCCATACACTACCAGAAACTTTTTCAAGGCCCCCGACCAAAGACAGACCCCTCCACAACCCGCGACTCGTTTGCTTCCCTGAAAAAGCGGGTATCTACCCCTCCTCAGCAGCTCTCCACGCGCGCCCTCCTCCCCACCCCCAACCCGCCAGTACAGTCAGTCCAACACCATGGCCACACGAGAAGAAGAACACGACGTTCGTCGCTCTCCCCCCCCAAAGCACATCCCCAGCTGACCCCGCATCCAGGGCGCCACGCCAGGCGAGCAGCTCATCGAAGCCTGCCGGCGCAACAATACAGACCTCCTCACCGAAGTACTCGCGGACAAGTCCGACGAGGAAATTGCGCAGCTTCTCAACACCACCACAACCGTAATGGGAAACCACTTATACCACGAAGCAGCATCGCGCGGCCACTACGAGGTGATCGACGCCCTGCTCGACCAGCCCGGCTTCGAGTGCGACCCCGTCAACCGTGTAGAGCGCGACACGCCTCTGCACTCAGCAATCCGATGGATCAACTCCGAGCCGGCCGAGCAGCGCGAGTATGGCAACTCACTGGTGGAGATGATGCTCGAGGCAGGGTCGAACCCGCGGGTCAAGAACAAGGGCGGGCTGACGGCGCTACAGCTGGTGGACCCACGGAACACCGGACTGCGGGAACTGATCCAGAAGCACGAGTACGCGAGCTTGAACGCGGGAGATTTCGTCAGCGCCGACGAGGTGTCAGTGTCAAAGAGTGGAGATGCCATGCTGCATCTACAGTTGCACGGGCAGGAGCAGCAGGATGATAATGACGATGCTGAGTTCAGCGGAAGCGACGAGGATGAGAGGGCCGAATTTGAGAGGAGACGTAGGGCGAAGAGGAGTTGAATTGGGCAAACCGAGAGCGCTGAGGGGCCCAAGAGTGGGTCCAGATACGAGAAACATTCGGGCTGACGTGGGCATGAAGGACAGCGGGCGCTGGTGCGTTTTACGATGAGCAGGCCTGATTGAAATATCCCATCGACAGTTTCGACTTGGTGACGATACACTAGAGGAGACCTACACTGCCAGGAGGGTAATAAGCCATTTTTCACGAACGCCGGCTTTTACACGCGCGGCTCAAGGCCAGAACCTGGTGCGAAGTTGCAGTCTAGAGTTGATATTGAGTTGTAGGGTATCAAAACGGTCATAAGGGAACTCTAGCCAAAGGAAACATCCACCGTTGGAGGGTATCAGGCCTGCAGGCCTGCAGGCGCTGCATTCTTCCGAAGAACAAGCCAAACACTCGCTTATAGGGGTACCTCGTAACCCAATCCTCCATTCCCAGTCCTCATACCGTCTCCCCCATGTTTACATCATATCAAGCCAAAACCAGCACAACGGCCGCCCACATTGCCACCAACCCCCGTAGAGTGACCGACCGAAACATCGCCGCACCGCTCGGCCGCCCTGATTCAATATACGTCTTATTCGTGACGGCAGCGAGCATCTCCTGGGTGACTCTGCCGCCGGACGCGAGAGCACGAAGCTCCGTGCCTAGTATCTGGAGGATGTTTGTGCTGCGACCCTGGGGGCAAAATACGACCTCCCAACCACCGCCGGCGGGGATGATGAAGGTGCTGGTTTGGTCATCGAAGGCGTAGCTGTAAGCATCCGGACACACCATCTTGGCTTGTGCGCTGTAGAGGCTAGGGCGGCAGATATTTGGATCATTGTATCTCCCCGTGCAGCAATCCTGGGGGTCATTGGTTGACGAACAGGCCGAGAGGCACGGATCGAAAATCGGGCGTTGGATGTTGTCATCCGGGTACGGGTAGATTCCGTCACCTGGCTTGGAAGGGGGGAATTTCTGTAGATCCCAAGGGCACCAACTGGCGACTCTCTCGTTTGTCTGAGCCGCTTCGTACGGCATAGGGTACGAGTCGTTAGTGTAGGCGAGACCGGACCTAGCGGGCATGCCTAGATACCCAGATGATGCGATACACGCGCAGTTGGTCAGATTGGGTGGGATAAACGTCGTATTTTTGGCTGGGATATAAACGACCCCTAAGGGAAGATTGTATCCGTCGACGAGCGATATATCGTAGAATGTCTGCTTGCCGTCCACTCCACCGATGAGGTTGAACTCAGCCAGCGTTGTTGGGACTTGGCCCTGTGCGGAAAAGCTAAGGTCAGAGCAAATACATAAAGACATGACAGGGGACGTACTGTGAACTGGCAATCCAGTCTGCCGAAACAGTCCCCAGTTGTACAAGCAGCACCGTTTCCATTCACGCCGTTGAGGTTGCTTGGGCCCGTACCCTCATCATTGAACGAACAGTTCGTCCGTCCCCATACCCTGCCTTGCCAATCCGGACTGACGAACATCCTCCTCGAGCTCCTAGACTCAAGCACGAAGCCACCGGTACCCGGCCCCATGCCATTCTGGGTACCGATGCCAGGCCATATGGTCTCGGGACAGGCGTTTGTGACCACAAGTGGAATAGGCCTCTGATCTGTGCTGTTCATTGTGATATTCTTCCAGGGCAATGAAGGTGACGAAGTTCTCCACGGCAAGGGAGGTAAAGAAGCCATGGCGGTGCCGAATCTGGCGAGGCAGAGGATATATACAGCCGTAGCAAGCGGTCGGGTTTCCGTGAATATGGTGCACCTCCAGGGTCTTGCCTCACCCGTTAGCATTCTCTTCAAGTGGCGAACTCTGCTCTCTGTCAGATCCAGGTTCCTCTCAAGAATGCCTCGCATCCACAAGGCTAAAACTGTGCCCGCTTGGAGCTCGGCCACTAAACAGCAACGGAGGTTGCTTGGACGAGCGGTGTATCGGTCGCTCAGAAAACCGTCCGGGCGCGCTTGCCGTGTAAACAATTTATGCGGAGTTTTAGGGATAGAAATACCAAGATTCTAGGCGATAGAAAATGATATGATTGAAGACTAGTAGTAGGATGGCGATATAGCCGGGGGAGACGAGGTAAACAAGATGAACAAGGAAGAACATGCGAAGCCATCTTAGCGTTGGTCGGCGCCTGGCGACCCAATAACTGGACCCAGATCTCTGGTGCCGAGTTCAGCCTTCACCCTGGAGGCAAGAGGGACGCGCGAAGCGATTCGTTGGGGTTTCAAATCAAGAAAGTGGGAAGTGGGAAGTGGGAATGAAGTTGGATAGCGGCGATGACGCAGGAACGATCGCCAGGCACTGCCACAATGACAACAAACCCCACCGACCCCCCATCCCCATTCTGGAATTGGCTTTGATCCCGTTTCATTCCTGAGATGAGGTGAAAGGACTGCCAAACAAATCGTCCAAATAAAGTTACTGTTACTAGGCTTGTACTAGTGACAAAGCTAGGGAGCTCCCGAAAGTAAGTTGATAATGGGTCCGACTCCATGCCTTGACCTTGCCACAACTATTCACAACAACGCCATTTGGTTGACCGCAATAGTCCAAAGCAACCGTTTGTTATCTATCAGTCCCAAGGTGCCTAGCTTGACAAAGTAATATGCTCCCTTCTCGCCCATAGCTCTTCTCCCCAGCCAAGCCCGACCTCCTCCCAAGTATCGGGATGGCATGATGTCTGACTGTTGCACACCCCCCCGCCTTCACATCCAAACATATCTCGGCCCTCCCAGGCCGTCTCGGCAATCCCACTGGCAGACCAAGCCCCGCAAAACACATTCATACGGTTGCGTAATCAAGAGGTATCATTAGAGATCCGATGCAGTGGAAATTTAAAAGGAAATCAACAACTCCGCCAAACATCGCTTTCGTCTTTATCTGAATCTTGCGCGGCACCGGCCCATAACCTCGCCCTGGCAGACCAGCTCAGCGCTGAACTCGGAGCCGTCCAACGTCAAGTAGATGTCGAAGTACACACGATAAAATGTGCCTTGTGGTGTGTCCATGCGTTCAAAATCCTTCTCAAGGTTCTTGCGTGACAGGTCCGAAGTGAGCGTAACAACTTCCTTGATTCCTGTTGGCTTGTTAGTGACATCCCAGTAGACAGGTGCATACAGAACTTACTGGGATCCTTCGTATACTCAGGGCAGACGTCGTCGTCGCAGGCATAGAGGATATCCTCGTACATGAGAGTGGCACCGGGGGCGACTTGGCGGAAGAACGAAACCTTCACGGGTTCGCCAATCTTCACCTTTTGGCCCTTCTGGACAAATATCTGGCGGGTGAACTTGCAGCGGTCCTTGCCGTCGAGCGAGGGCACGCGGTATGCCTCAGGGTGGTAGCCCTCCTTGAAAGGCTGGAGCGTGGCCATGAGGTAGTGGCGACGGGCAACACGATGAGTGATTACTCTTTCTGTGATACCAGCTGTGACAGCGCCCTTGACGATGGCGGCGACCGAGTCCATGGGCCGGACAACCTTGGATTGGAACTGTGGCGGAACGTGGAGCTTGATCTGTTGGAAGAGATACTCGGATGCGCCAAATCCACCTACTACCAGGATGTTTTGGAGCGTGCGATTTTGCGCCTGGATAGCGATGATTTGATTCCGGACAAGCTCCAAGATACGGTTGACCACTGGCTCGAAACACTGCAGGATCTCCTCGTTGGTGAAGGTCATGTATCCCTCCTCGATGCCAGCCTCAGGGAACTCGGCCTCAATACCAACATCAACAGCCCATTTTTGACCGTTGTTCCGGAAATCAGCCTTGATTCTGTTCTCGAAATCCATGATGCACTTGGCGTAAACACGACCGGCGGTCTTGGATCCATCCGGCAGCTTCATTTTCCGGATCTTTGTTCGAAGAATGTTACTGAAGTTTCTATTGAGCGCAGTCGAACCACACGAGTCGCCAGAACCCGCCGTGCACTCGGCTACTGTGAACGGGCTCTCATCCTCGACTTCGTAGGCGATAAGATCGACAGTACCACCGCCGCAATCGACGATGAGCACAGCGTCGTGGACCTTCAGATTCAGGAGACCCGTCTTCGAACAGAACAGCGCTGCGGCTTCAGGTTCGCTGACCAGCGTCAAGCGGTTGTCATTCTCATCGCGGAGGAAACCGGCCTGGATGGCAGCGGCTCTGGTAGCAGCCTTTCCGGCGTCGTTCCAGATAGCGGGCACGGTAAGGTAGTATCGGATATTTCTCTCTTCGCGGTTGAACACTTCACCTAGGGTCTTCTGGAGGGCTGCCCGCATGGCCTGGCGGAGCTTGAAGAGGTAGTCAGCGGCCACGTCGATCTCCGACTTTCCTGGCGGCAAGGGCGGCAGGTTGATTGGGTCGATGTAAGTGTTTCCAGATAGCATCAACTGGAGCTTAAACCATTCCACCTTTTGCACACCTGGCTTGGGGTACCCGGTGGGCGCTAGAGCATCAGCGATGTCAGGACCCCAGCCAACGACCTTTTGGTACTGATCGTAGTACAGCACAGTCGGAATCTGGAATGGTAAATTAGCACTTCAACTCACAATCGTACCCGAGGCACAATTCCACGTACTTTTTGCTTCGTATATGAGCCCGCGCCCGGCCATTCGGTGATAATATCTTCCTTGGCCTCGTTGTTTGTGGCGAAGGCAAAAGCCACACCGGAGAACGTAGTACCCTAGTGATGAAGCGCAGGTCAGCAAACTGCGCCAGAAGTAGGTGGTGGGAAAGGAAAGCGGTAAACGCACGAAATCGATCCCGACGATCAGCTGTGCCTTGCTCCGACTGTTGCCCTCGACCTCGGCGGCAGAGTTGCGAGAATAGGGAGCACCACCCGGTCCTGCAGGCTGAGGCGGCGGGGGAGGATACCCGGCGCCGCCGCCGTATCCTGGAGGACCGCCCTGGGGAGGAGGGGGCCCGCCCATGACGGGTGGGGGGTATCCGGCGGGAGGGCCGCCGGTGTTGATGGGCGGAGGACCACCGACCATTTGCGACGGCGGGGTGCGAGCTGGGCCTTGGTTCAAAGGGCTGGTGCGACCGACGGGGCCGGGAGGACCTGGCGGGTAGTTGGCCGAAGAGTAGCTGGGCGGTCGGGGACCAGCGCCTGGGTGGTTCATTTGGAGGCTCTGTCGCGAGGATGTGGAAGCAATCGAGGGGGCTGGACCTGGGTGGGAGGGGAACAGCGGCGGTATTTGAGGGGCACCAGCAAGTGGCGGGGTCCGGGTCTGTGGCAGGTCGGGACTTTGGATGCTGGCCGTCGATTTTCGCTTACCGAAGCCAAAGCCTTTCAGGCGAGAGTTGATCGAGCTCATTAAGAGAAAGAATCCGAGGAAAGGGGGGGAAGGGGACCTAAGAGGGAGCAGCGGCAAAGAGAGAGGAGGAGCTGAATTCGGGGCCTAGGGGCGGGCGGGAAAATTGGGTAGGACTAAGGTACGGTCAGGTCAGGTCGCAGCAGCGGGCTTGTCACCGGTTGGGACGAGACTCCGGTCAAGGGAGGTGGAGGGGCGCTAGATGAGGAGGTGCTGGGCGCCGCTGAGGTGGGCGACCTGAGGCGGGGGCGGTGGGTTGGCAGTTGCAGCGCGCGGGTGCTGACTTCCTGCTCGGTTGGGACTCTAGGAACAGGCGGGTGGAGGTCTTCATTCCAGGACGAAGACGGGGGCAAGGACAAGGAAGGGAAGGGAACGGCGGGGGTCGAAAGCGGGTTGACCGTGGCTGATTTGCAATTGCGCACCGAACATCACACAGCTGACTGCGCGCTAGCGAAGCTTGGGTGTAAGGCTGAGCGTGATGGCTTTGGTGGTGCTTCCATTGCGCACGGCGCGGGGGAGGGGAAACCTGGAATCTCCATGCCCCTCCAACCCCCCAGCTCTTGGTGTCTAGTTTTCGATAAGGGAATTTGATGAAACCTCAAAACTAAAACCTGGAGCCCTGGAATTCCCAGGCCAGCAATCTGTGGAGATCATTACGGCCAGCTATCTCACGTTCCCCATTAACAATGTTGCGGCTGCGGTGCCCAATTCTCGGGGAGGTAGGAGCAAATGAGGCATTGACTTTCGGGTGTGCATGGAGCCGGACGGGACATCGAGAGCAGAGCCCAATGCCTTCAAATGGCTATCTGCACTAGGCGTGCTGACAGCATCTTACGACCCTAGCTCAGACCCTCGCTTTTGTCCCACCGGACCGGGCCTGTTCCACAATTGTCTGGACGAACGGCAGGGGAATCGCCATCTTCAACATAGACCACAGCATAGGCGCCTGGTCTCCCGGTCGCACAACCGATTGCATGTTCGAGCAAGAGCTAGAGGATGGGCGATATTCCGCCCACACACATCGGTATGCAATTGGGGATCGTTAAATCAAACATTCGGGATACTGTTGCCGTATCCGTATTCCTTGTTACCGGGCTAGTGCAGACACCCACCACAAGCCCGGCGGCAACACACCATCAGTGGCAGCCCAAAACCGAAACCCACAGCCTGGTAGCGTTATCTCACACACCTACGGCGCGGGGGCTACCTAGCCGCTGGCACCCTTCACCCAATGCCTTTCTGCGGAGGAACTGTTCACGATGATGTCGTTTTTTTATAGCCACCTCGATGACAGCCACCTCAGATACGTACCTTTGATTCCTGTCTGATCACGGAGATTTACCGAGGAACTTAGAACTGCAGCAACGTTATTGAAACCTCAAGTCCAGCAGAGTCCGAAAGTAGTGTGCCGACGAACTGTGCTCTTGGGGGCTCCAAATCGAGGTCGCCGGTTCAGCATGGAATCAGAGGAGCCACCCAGCGGCCTCTCGATGCCTGAAGCGAATAGGGAACCATCGGAAAGGTGCCTGAGCTAGCCCAAAATGGAAAGGACTGAGCCCAGCGGGCCTAGGACCTCGTAGGACTTCGACGCGGCTCTTTGGTTGTTCTTGGAACGTGGCTGAGCTTTCGTCGTGCTGTGCCGCTGTGCCTCCTTCTCCGCTTTGTTACAGCCAATTGGAAGCGCGTCCCACAAGTGATGTTCTTGAATTGGCGAGCTCCCGCAGCTCAGCCGCAACATCGCAAGACATTCCTCTAGCGCGATCTGGTCCAAGACATTTATGTTTCATGCTCTTCTCTATTCTCCCTTGTCATGATACTATCGCGACCACTGAGTTTCTGCGAAAAAGAGCTGTGCCTGAAAACCATGGGAATCATGGCTCTCGAGCTCATCCGATCCATCCACTCAGAAATCTCTCCGATCCAAACATCCGGCGACATTTGCTTCATTCGAACCATCGCATTATCCCACAGCACCCGTGCCCCTTCTCCCATCACATTTTCTCATGAGCCAGTCTCTCACAAGAAAGGAGCATGGTGTTCGTTTTTCTTTCTTTGGCGGATCTTGTCTCCTATGACTTGCAGGCTGACCTTAGCCTACAACCACCGAGCATGACAACATCTATCCGTTTGCGCCCAAGTGGAGAGCTTGCTGTTTCTCCTTCCTGAGAAAACACCGGCCTCACCTGGTGGGTGATGAGAATGGTAAACGTAGAGTACAACTCTACGTGCCCTCCCTGGTCTTTTGATCTCAGTCTTAACTAGGTATGCTTGGCCAGTTGTAGAGCCAGAATCAGCACCAGCAGGAAAACCGCAGCGCTGACGCCCACAGGCCAGTGCCCTTATCAGCTCGAAGTTTGGGTTGAACACACCCAATGCATTGCTCTACACTACGAACCCGGCCCCGTATATTTCTCAGCCGTCGGGCCTTCTCCCCCTCTATGCTATGCTTTATCCATCCAAGCTAACATTGAAACTTGCGATACATGTAGTATCATGGTACTACGGAATGCATCGTTTTCCTCAATTCAACAGGCTTCATGGCAGGCGAGTTGCTTTCCTGACCTCAACTGTCTGCGTTTCGGCCTCAGCTTTCGACCTGTTCCTCACCGAAATAAACACAGGCTTTTGCTTGATGTCAAAGTTGGCTTCCCTATTCCTGTCCGAGATTCTATCATCCCACATGTGCGTTGGAAAACGCAACTCTGCAGATCCATGATTGAACTCTTATGTGCGATCCGTATAAGTCGTAAAACAAAACAGAAAACCAGGGACATGATGAGTGCGCTAATCTTCTCCCCTGGCCCAAAAGAGCTGGCTTGGCTGCTGACTGCAGTTCTTCCTCGCACCCGATTGACTGGGCAACTCTAAGTTAGATTGCAGGATGACAATCACAGCTCTTTTCGGCCCCCTGGCATATCCCTGATGCTGCGGATGGCGGGCCGCGCCGCCTCTTAAAATGGTTGACAACCGCTTCCCTCTGGGTCAGCGGTTTAGGCGTCCTTCGCCAACGCGCAGGAGATCAACGAAGGCATCGTCAATGGACGGTCAGCGGGCTGGTACGTCGCATAGCCAGCGGGCGTTTATACCGATGCATCCATTGGAACACAGCGCGCCGGAGGTTGTTCAGCATCACGTTCACGAGAAGTTTCAGTCGCCTCCTCCTTCACGACATGGCTCGATTTATCCCCAGCAGCAAGGGCCATATTTCGCATCTCCCGAGTTCGAAGCAGTGCCTCCGCAATATCCAGGCACGTCGTCAGTTCCCTACCTGGGTGCACTTGTGGCCCCTCCAATAGACGACAAGCATCATGAAAGCGAGAAACTCTGCGGAATCAAGAGAGGGTTATTTCTCTTACTTCTCGCCCTTGGAGGCCTGCTTCTTCTCGCCATTGCCATCGGGGTAGGAGTTGGCGTGGGGCTCTCAAGTCACAACAAAACCGCAGCGAATGCTACTACGTGAGTCTCCCCGCCTCAGGCCTTGTAATTCTAACCGCTGACGGGATCAGGACATCTTCCCCCTCATCTGATCTCGTGACAACCTCATCTGGTCTCGCAGCCACTTCAACAAAGTCTGCGCCCAGTTCAATAGCCACGGGGAACTCGTGTCTCGAATTAGACAACACACAATCTTCGGCTTCTAATGGCAAGACGTTTCTTCAGCTGTGTGGCGTTGACTATTCCGGGGTGAATGAAGCTACCGACATCGGCAATTTGAAAGCCAGCTCCTTCGAAGCATGCATTGAACAATGCGCCGAGGAGCCAGAGTGTACAGGAGCAGGGTGGGGACCCGAAGGCAACAACGCACAGTACAGAGGGATCTGCTGGATGAAGAAGGATTTGAAGAGGTCACACATTGCCAACGACGAGTGGCGGTTTGCCGTACTTCTTGCTAGCACGACGACAAATGGGTCGATAAAAGCACCTACTTCGTCAGCGGTAGTATCGAAAACAACATAGAGATGAGCCGGGCAGTTCAACAAGTTTCACAGTTCAGGCCCAGGTCGCAAACTCGGCACCAAAACACGCAGTTATCTCGGGGTGAGGCTCACAGAACGACCTTGCTAGAGGGCTTGAGATGAGACTCTATCGATTGCGGCTGTTCCTGGTTATTTCTTGACTTGTATTTTTTCACCTTTTTATTCTGTTATATACCCTATACCCCCTTTCTCGCATTCTGAGAGCAGTCTGAAACTAGAAGCGCACAGACACAGTGCATTCGAAGCTGAAGGTCGTGATGAAGTTCCCCTGCCATTCGACTGTTTCAGCAAATGTCAGACCTCCAACTGACGTGTATCAATGGCTACTATGGTTTCCACTGAACTAAAGGTCGTTTACCATTCCTTAGGTCCCAAAGCGCCGAAGCCACACCCTCCAAACAGCCACGATCTTAGAACTCACGGCTGGGCCCGAATGGCATCGAGTTGTATCAACAAGTGCCGTTGCGATTGACCTATAAAGGGCCTAGCCACCCTTTTGCTATTCCCCGAGAATTTCGCGGTTAGAATTAAACCGGGTTTTTGCTACTCTCCCGTTATCCCTGGGTTTCCATCCCGCCTAGAAAAGAAATTGCGCTATAATTACATTACCGAATGACCATGTCGCATTGTGGCATCCAAGTATGACCGATTTTCAAGAGAACATTTAAAAGAAGGGGATGAAGGTCGCAACAATTGCATTCATTTTTGAGAAGCATCTCCACCACCTCCTCCTCTTCATCGCCCCCCGATCGAGACCCGCCAGCTTCTTGCATTGGCGCCTCCTAAGGAAGCAAAGTGTATGCCCCTATACCAATCCCGGACTGGTCACTTGACGCTTGGTTGACCGCTGTCCACCGCTTCAACCCCCGCCAGAAACGACATCGAAACGTTCAAAACTCGTCTGTCCCTCGGGTCTCGACACTTGACACCGCCTCCTCTTCCATTACGATTGGAGTTGAGAAGCTCTCTTTCCGGGTGCCTGCCTACCTTATATCCATTCGTCTCGCATTTCCTGGTGTCTGGCATTGCATATATTCACTCGTCGGCCATTTGTTGAGTTTTCTTCATCTTGCAAGCTGTAAGCGCCACGATACGCTGACTGGGCGCCTGCATCCCGACAAACGACGTCAACATCGACACATCCAGTCTATTGCCGTTCCACAAAGCTCGGTGTGCCCCAAGGGGACTCCCGTATCGAGACTCGGGGAACCCAGTTTTTGAATGCGTGCTTGACTCGAGAACAAGGATTTCGCCCAGCTCTCCTCGACAGGATCGATGTCATCGACAACCCCACACTTCATTCCCAGGCCCTGACTTTCCAACCATCCGTCTCGGCGTTTTCGCGGCGACCACTAGGACTTCACTGCGCGATTTCGTCTCATCGCTTTGGTCTTCTTGGCGATCTAATTTGAAGCTGCTTTTCTCGCATCCTACAACGGGCCTCGCAACCCGCCAGGAGCCCTACCTTCATGGGTCTTCGCTTCCAAGATCCGCGCCGTTTCCACCTTGTTGAGCAGTGAGAAGAACCGAGTGTACCCCGCGTGCAGCCCGTTGCCTCCCCAGGCCAATAAACAGCGGGCCCAAGCGAGAGTCCCCGCCAGCGTCGCGTGTGTTTTCGAGCCGACAAAACGACGTCCCCAAGGTCTGTAGGCGCCCCGCGGCGCGCGATTAACGGCCCCGAGGGGGGTCAAAATCGCAATGCCGACTCCGGAAGCTTCAACGGCAGCTCAGATGGCAAGCTGGTCTCGAAGTCGTCACCAAACCTGGTCCATGTTTTCTCCGTGGCCCTCTTAATAATTGTTTTCGTGAGTGTCTCCAATGGAAGTCGCGTCTCAAACCTAAAGCCAATTGACCAAGGGCTGCCGGCTGAGTGACCCCGCTCCTGCGCCGGCTTGGCCCCTCACCCCCTTCACTCAGTCCCATATTCAAGGCATCACCTGTCCACCAACACCAACACCACCACCACACCCGTTCTTATAACTAACCATTCAATCCTACTCCAGATCCTCCAATTTTTCTCCGGAGCTAAATTTTATCATTTTGATATCCTCCCCGTTACCTATTCCCCACCCGCCCTAACTAGCCACCACAAGTCTCCGGTCTACGAAAACCCGATACCATTTCCCACCACCGCTCCCACCTCGAGACCCCTCGCAATGGCGCTTGAAGCCGAGACGGCGGCCATCGTCGCGAAGTTTGACTACACCGACGACGATGTCAATAAAGCAGTCAAAGAATTCCTGCGCCAGTTGGGTAGGTACATCGGGAGCGATGACTGGCTGTCAGACCACTAATTCGTTGTCCAGGCGAGGGATTGGAGAAAGACGGAACCAGCCTGAGCCAGATTCCCACATACGTGACGGCAGTGCCCAACGGCACTGAGAAGGTTAGCAGTTGTGCCTACCTCTACTCGCTGTTTATCGCCTCTGGTGTCTAACTCGTTTCCAACAGGGGTTGTACATGGCCGTGGACCTCGGCGGAACCAACTTGCGTGTTTGCTCCATCCTACTCAACGGCGACACTACCTTCAACCTAACATACAGCAAAGTCGCAATCCCTAAAGAGCTTATGGTAGCGAAGACCGCGGAAGAGCTCTTCGCATTCCTTGCGGAGCAGATCAAGAATTTCCTTCAAACTCACCACGAGGACCACTTCGAGAGGTACGTAAGACGGCGGCTGACGGCAAGTTCACCGGAAGGCTTTATGGACGAGAATGTCTTTCGCCTGGGATTTACCTTCAGCTTCCCAGTACAGCAACTCGGGATCAACAAGGGCACCCTCATTCGGTGGACGAAGGGATTCGACATCCCTGACGCAATCGGCAAGGATGTGTGTGCCCTTCTCCAGTCAGAGATCGACAAGCTGCATCTCCCTATCAGGGTGGCTGCTCTTGTCAACGACACTGTGGGAACGCTTATGGCTCGTTCGTATTCCTCTCCTGGCAAGACTGGCGCCGTGCTCGGTGCCATCTTCGGCACCGGAACGAACGGAGCTTATGTTGAGAAGCTGGCCAATGTCAAAAAGCCCATGTCGGGCGAATATGACAAATCCACGGGCGACATGGTGATCAATACCGAATGGGGCTCCTTCGATAACCAGCTCAACGTTCTGCCCAGCACAACGTGGGATATCGCGCTGGACAAGGACAGCGTAAACCCTGGCATCCAAATGTACGAGAAGCGGGTTTCTGGCATGTTCCTTGGCGAGATCCTTCGACTTGCACTGTTGGACCTGGTGAGAAACGACAAAGTGTCATTCCTTAGGGACGAGAACTCTAGCTCCAACGACTGGAAGTCGACCACCACTATCGCGCCAGAATCCAGCATCTACAAGCAATGGGGAATTGACACTGCTATCATGTCAGTTGCTGCGGCCGACAATACCCCGGAATTGTCGACCTTGCGACAAGAACTCGATTCAAACTTACACGTCTACTCGCCGGCAATTGACGATGCTCAAGCTTTCAAGGCTATCGCGGGCGCCATTGCCCGTCGATCCGCGCGACTATCTGCTGTCGCCATTGCTGCCATTGTTCTGCAAACTGGTGGGCTGAGCGATGCCTCGGAAGACGAGCCCATTGATATTGGTGTCGATGGGAGTCTTGTTGAGCACTACCCCTACTTCCGGGACATGATTTACGAAGCGTTGCGTGTCATTGATGGAGTTGGCGAGGAAGGTGCAAAACGCATTCGCATCGGTATAGCGAAAGATGGATCTGGCGTCGGAGCAGCACTTATCGCCCTCGTTGCTGCCGGGATGGAGAAAAGCAAAACAACGGAGGAAGCCATTGGTGAGCTTCGGTCTTCGGCGAAGTCGCAGCAGCTCACTGCCGCCCCTGAAGACCCTCAATCGGCGACTAGCTGAGAAAATTGCTGGGGTGTTGTGCCAATCTGTGACGAGTAGGGAAAATGGGGTTCTCGCCTGATATGGCTGGCTGACAAGTGGTGGTGCGAGGCAATCTCGGCGAGTCTGGTGCAAAGGGTTCCCCCTACCGCCAGTTACAGTTCCTGATGTGGTGTTGGGAAGTGCGCTAGCTATTCTTCCTATGAGTTGACTTCTGTTGACGGGTACTCCTTGTTATTCAACAGAGTAAAATGAATTACGATACGGTAGCCTGTGCCCGAAAACATGCTGGCGAATCACAAGTGAAAGTCTTACTCGACGACCACATTGACCTCGGTTGCTCCAAGATCTAAGCTGTTCATGAGGGTCACTGTAACAAGCCCCACCCGTGAACAATAATATATTCGCGCCATTCTATCCCCTATAGCTGCCTTTGTCTATTCATTCATATATCATCTAACTCTCATAACCATGTGTGCTTGAGCCACACACTACGTAAATCCACTTAGAGCTGTGGCCTGGGTCAGAAAACATCACACCGAGCGAGCACCGGATGCAGCCCCAGTTCGTTGGAGTGATGCGAAGGGCACCTTAGCTACCAAACGCGGCGGATGGGTAAGCCCGTTCCTTCTTCTTGCGAACCGCGGAGCTGCTTCGCGAGCTTGCGGAAGACCCTGGTGCGCTGGAGGGCGGTAGGAGCTGGCTTCTACCAGGCCCCGCTCCACCGCCAACTACCATGTCGGCGGGTAGGTCGTTCCACTCAGTCTCCGGGCGGGCGTTCTGAAAGGACAGAGATGAGGCGGACGACGACGGGGTTGCTGACGGCCGGGAGGGAGGTGGCGCCGTCGATGAGGGCTCTGAGATGGGGCGTAAGTTGACAGCTGCCGCGACGGTACCACCATTCACCCCTGGGATCTTAGCTGAGGCTTCGGTAGACAGAGGTGAAGATGACGGCCACTGCCACTGGGCCGGAGCCAGAGGAGGGGGAGGAGGAGCTCCGGGACCAATTTCTCGCCGGATGATCCACGCCGTGCCGGGCCGTAGCTTGAAGTAATAACCCCGCACCGGCTCGGGGCCGTCGCGCCGGAAGCCCCGCGCCTCGTACCACTTCAGTCCTTCGGCATTCTCTGTCCATACGTGTGCGTAGACGGTGCGGACGTCGATGCTCGAGCCTGCTGCGGGCAGGAGGGCGGCGCTCGCGATGATGTGCTCAAGCGCTGCCGCGGCGAGCCCTTGCGAGCGGTACGGAGACAGCAAGGCAAGCGACTGGATGTAGATGGCGTAGTAAGGGGTGTTGGGCGGGGTGAGAAGCTTGTTGCGAGAATCCAGCTGGGCGGGTCGCGGCTGGCCTGTCAGTCCGAGGAGTGGGTTGGGGTCGAGCCGACAGACTATGCCGCCGACGACCTTGGGCCTGGTTGATGCGTCATCCTGCCAGAGGATGGCGCGCGAGAAGAAGCCAGAGGCAAGCGGGTCGAGAGCTTTTTGGTAGAAGGAATCCGGGTAGCTGACGGGGAGGAGCAACGAGTTGATGCGGCGCAAGGCCGCGATGTGGTCGGCGTCCACCGGAACGATCGAGGCTTGCGAGGGTAGGGAAGGCGGTGTCGCGAGGGTTGGAAAGTTGGTGGGAACGATGTCTACCTGCGGTTGCTGCTCTTCTGGCGGCACCGGCGGCGATTGTAAAGCTGTTTGGTTCGTGTCACCGCCCGTGAGGGATGGCGGGGCAGCGTACTTTGGCTGCTGCCGTGGTTGGAAGAATGATCGGATCGAAGGCTGTTGCGCCATCGTTTTGCTTGAGCTGTCTCTTTGGCTACCACCGCCTAGGCGAAGAGCAAGGCACTGTCTGTCTATAGTGATGCCCTCGCTTATGGAACAACCGAGGGCGGTAGGCAGGCGGGTGATATGTCAGGGAAGGCCGCTAAATATTCAAGATTTGAATATTGTAGCGTTTCAATATAGCCCCGCAGTTGTCGATATTTCCCAATATCCCTACCGGTCGTTGGTGGTGGGGGACAATGCACTCCACAAATCCGAACGAATGGAAGGGTGACCCTCGAAGGCTGAGCGGTTCGCGGTGAGGTTCCCGTCCTATACGTTGAGTTGGTGGTCAGGGCAGCAGAGAAAGACTATGAGCCACGGGTGTGTGAGGTGATTGCAAGTTGTGAACAGTCTGGCGGAATCAGTAAGGATCCATGAAATCTAGCCAACTTGGGCGTCATGGAAGTTGAACGGGAGGTCACCTGAAAGGCCCAAAGGAAGAATGGGGAGTCCGCCAAAGGGCATATTCAGTGCTCGGTTGCAAAATAGCGGGACTTCCTACAGCGGTCGATGGGACGGGAGTGGGGGTTCCATGGATTCAAGGCCTCTTTCCATTGATGAGCTATACATGGAAGTAGGTGCTTCGTCAAGTGCTCGCCTGGGCAAATGTGTTGCTTCCTGTAGCAAGCCGAACCAGGCATCTCGATGCAATTGGGTGCGCCCTCTGAAGATCGGGACGGGATAGATCAACGTAAATTCAGGGGACACCTACCCACCTACAAGTAGTGTTGAGCTGCATGCGCTGGGGTCCCGCTATCATTCGATCGCTCAGGGCACTACCTAACCTTGTTAGTGGCGTTGACCAGCATCCTGGCTCCAGCCTCCCGCCCTACCTGTTGCCGGCGCCGTCGGGCAGAAAATATCAATCGCCTCTTGGCACTTGGGACTAATAGGTACTCATCAATCAGGTACCGCGGAATTGGCTTGCCTGATCAACTTGCATCGTCCGCACGAGTCGCCGTTGATAAACGCATTAATTACCGCCTTTCTGGAGTGCATCCCAGCGATGGTGGAGGTTTGAGCGCCGCCAAAGGGTGAAACAGCTGCTTGCACCTTTTTTTGGTGTCACTGGTTCATTTGCGGCTGGCCTCGCAAGGACTTGGAGCGTGTCAGCTCGTCGCCGCCTCACCAACAACAGGCCGAACCACCTCACACGACACCACCTTAGCTTTTCTGGGTTTCCAGCATCCGACCCCAAACTTGCTGGTGCCAATACAGTCTGCCAAGGTGGTGCGATCCTCGCCATCAACATGGCGCCAGAAACAGACAGGACGGGCAAGGCAGGCGTCATCGTCGCTCCCGAAGATGCCAGCCCCGTTGACAAACTTGTAAGAAGTCGAAAGCCGTCACGTCGGCGCTCTCTTGGTCGCGGCTTTCGCTGGACACGCTAACCCAGGTATCCTTTATTTGCCGCAGGCACATTCCGTCCTCGACGACTTACTTTACAATATCGTCCATGACCTCCTAATCAAAGTGCACCGCGACGAGAAGATAGCTCGGGGCAACACGGCTGCTATCAATATCGAGAAGATGGCCTCGGATGCATCAGAATCCTCAACCCCAGACTCGAAGCCCGACGTTCGGATAGAGACGGATGCGGCTATTTATGAAGAAGGACGGGTTTTTCTCAAGGGCAACCCACTGAAGACGACCAAGGACATACTCTGCCCGCGTTGCCACCTCCCGCGTCTTCTCAGCCCAACCGACGGCAAGGGAGCGCAGAAGCCCGACCCGAGCATCATCTATTGCAAAAAGCATCCATACATCGACAAACCAGGCTTCGACATATACGGTCAAACATGGGTTCCTGCCGGGCCGGGGCGAGGCAAGAAGAAGAAAGACATGGAGAAAAAGATGGATCCCAACGATGTCAGCTCCCCAGCGGGTGGTGGGGAAGGAGGTGCTAAAGACCGCCCCCCCAACGTGCTCAGCTTTCCCAGCGCAACTTGCTCCAAATGCAAACGCTGTATCCTCGTCACAAGGCTCAACAACCACATGGGTTCCTGCATCGGCAACAGCGGCCGCAATGCGAGTAGGGCAGCGGCCCAGAAGATCAGTAATGGCGGAAGCAATGGTGGGAGTCAGAATAACGATAACACGCCTCCGGGTAGCCAGAAAGGCACGCCGCTGCCGACGAGTCGGGCTGCCAGTCCTAGAAAACGAGACGGCGATGAATTTGACGAGGATGCCGACGAATCGGACCCCTCTAACCCAAAGAAGAAGAAGCTCAAGCCGACCTCGTTGACCAAGAAGGTGATTCTCAAGACCAAACCCACGGTGAAAAAGGAGAAAGTTAAGGCCAACTCGATGCTCAACGTGGAGCAAAAGATCGACGACGAGGAGGCGAAAGACTCGACCGTGCAAGTTGCTCAGAAAAAATCGTCCAAGGCCGGGCCATCACCAGCTAAAAAGCTCAAACTAGGAGCAAAGCCGAATCTACAATCGGCACCGCCAAAGAAGGCAAAGCGAGACCGTGATGTCGAGTCCGAGTCTTCGGGCACATTGTCGTCGCCTCCTCAATAAGTGCAGGGGTGAATACATTTGCTTTTACTCGGACTGTTTGTGCGGATCTCACCAGTCGTTGTGGATATGGGGAATGTTGGAAATAACCTCGAGCGGTGCTGATCATAGGAGTCAGCACGTTGGGTGTTCCGCTGCACGCGCACCTACCTCACTCCATCGCCGCATTCAGCTTTTACAAATTGCATTGGTTAGGGGTTTGGGATTACTCTTGCATCGCCTTGGCATACGGTGTCGGGCGGGCTCAGGCTTCGGGGCGTTTTCTGCATTTTCAGCTCGGGTGGGTATCTCAAGTTTGACATCATAGCGTCATCCCCCTTGGTACGTGTATTAAAAGGATGGCGCGGTGGTTTTTCTATTTTCTCCGTCTCTGGGTGATGAGCTCGGTAGGATCGGGAGGGTGAGCCTAGGCAGCTCTGTACAAAAAAAGAGGCATTCTAGAGAATAGTTTATTTCTTACCTAACGTTCAGCGCCATGGGAAGGAGGCACACCACCACCAACAGAACTACCAACAGAGAGATTGCCGATGCTGGCTTTTCTTTCTCTTCTCAAGATGCAGCATCCGTCATGCGTAGAGCCAGTGAACCAGACAGATGCTTCTTATTCCTCATCGCCCAAGACCTTGGCCTTAACGATCTTCACCTCGGTCTGTGGCTTGTCGTCAGTCCCAGTCGGTACCAGCCCCATTCGCTGGACAATGCCCATGCCACTCTTGACACGTCCAAAGATAGTGTGCTTGCCGTCCAGCCACGGCGTCGGCGCAAGCGTGATGAAGAACTGGCTGCCGTTGCTGTTGGGCCCAGCGTTCGCCATGCTAAGAATTCCCGCCCCCGTATCTATTCCACATAGAGATATCAGCGCTCTTCTCCTTTCAAACCCCCTCAAAAAATAGAGACCAGTGGATAAGTGCCAATGAGACTGAGACTGAAACCTACGCTTGAGTGCAGGGTGAATCTCATCCTCGAACTTCTCGCCGTAGATGCTCGTCCCGCCGCGGCCCGTGCCCGTCGGGTCACCGCCCTGTATCATGAAATCGCGAATGACGCGGTGGAAGACCACACCGTTGTAGTAGCCGCGCTGGGCGAGGGTTGCGAAGTTTTTGCATGTCTTGGGCGCATGCTGGTTGTACAGCTCCACGACGATGGTTCCCTAGAGCAATCAATGTAGATTTATGGTTAGTCTGTGAGTGTGGCTTGGGTGAAGGGGACAGGGGGTGTACCATGGAGGTGTCGAGTTGGACGTCTGTTGCCATTGTGTGTGAGTGAGTGGTTGGGGTTGTGATTTAGATGAGATGTCAAGTTTGCGTGTGTTTGCGATGAGTGCGGCGGATCTTGGCGGGGAGAGGGATTGGGTGCTTGGGAATGAGGAGTCTAAGTCTTATTCGCAGGTCTAGCGCAGGTGTCGGGATTGAGAGAAGTGATTCTTTGCTATTGTGGCTCTTTGGGGTGAGCTTCTCAGTATGAACATATTGTAGACCGTGTGAGATTGAGCTTGACGGCACAGTGGCACAGTGTGTAGATCCCAATCGGGTGCCATTTGTATGTGGATATTGTCAGATAAACAGTGCATACACTGTACTGGAACCCCTTGCACGACAATCACGGGTTCTGAATCCCCGTTGCTGGTTCTCAACCTCTTCCGATGTGTAAATACCATTTTAATGATTGGTTCTAATACAGTTATGTTCTTGGGAAGATCGAGTTCTAGGGGGTAGCAAAAGCAAGTCGTTGCTATCTATCATCGGCGCATTGCTGTAACTCGAGGCCCGTTGATGCTGAAAGGGGATGGAAAAATGTGGAAGACGATGATGTGACACATTAATCACATGAGAGACACAGAGATTTATGGTGTTGAAAGTCTTCGGTAGTTTAACTGGGAGGGGGACGGGACCATGTGTTCTTCCTGAGTGTCGGAACTGAATTAAATGAATATTAGGTACCTATCTCCTCCGGCCCATCTGAACCTGACACAAACTTCAACTCCTTCCGTCCGATTTTCTGACCTTGCGGTAACAACAACACAATTTCCCTGGTCAGAATTCCCCAAGCAGCGCCTAGCTCACAACACAACGACAGCACCTAGCACCAGTACCACCATCATCCCTATGCCGAAACTAGTCTGTATCACACCAGCGTTGACACTCGGCGGCTTGGTCGTCGCCGTAGCCTTAAACGTCGACGTCGGTGCTGCTGGGCGGCTCGTGATTCTAGCAGACGTAACCGCGCCGTTGCTCGAGGTCGAGGTCATAGTCAAGTTGCCCATAGGTGTGCTGATGGCAGTGGTGCCCGAGGTCGAGCCGGCTGTTGTGCCTGTTGAACTAGCAGTTGCTGTAGCGCTATAAGAGGAACAAACGGCTTCTCCGGCGCTCTTCGCTTGACTGAGGTCGCTAGGAGATGTACAAGCCGCGAGGAGACATCCGGCGACTTTGCTAGCGATGACCGTCTGAGTCGGTCCGCACTGGCACCCGGCATCATCGGCCGCACAGCCCGCCGCGCTGATAGCTGAGACAAGGCAGGAGGTCTAAGGTCAACGGTTAGATTCAGAGGCTCGGCATTGCTTTTGGACGGGTAAACACGTGGGAAGGGAGCTATGATCAGACATACAGCACAGGGAGGTTGGCCCGAGAGGTTCTGGGCGAGAACGACGCCGACGGCCGTGGTGAAGAAGACGGTGAGCTTCATTTTGGGATGTCGTAGGGCTCGATACGTAGGTAGATAGGTCCAAGAAACCGCCCGGATGAGTGTGAGAAAATCACAAGGAGATGAGGCTTGAGGTTCTCAGGTTGCTTTGGCTCGAGAAGGACGGTAGAGCATGGAATTCGGCGCTCGGGAAATAAAGGTAGAAAACACAGATGGGAAGGCACTCCTAGTCTTTATTTCTCGCGGTTCAAGCAGGTTAAACAGAACAGGAAGAACCCATTCCACAGCCCCTTCCTTGTGTAAAATGGCAACCGCATGGTCCCGAACATAGCCCTTGCACTCCTCGGAACTGGAATGGATGCACAATGTGTCTGCCCGTGTTGAAAGCCGAAGCCCCGCCCTATGTTTATTTGCCCGGCGTGTCACAACAAGAATGGTCCGGACCCAGCCTTACCAAGCAAGGTATCTATGTGGACCGTACTGGGTATTGATCCCGCTCGACGAAAGCAATAAAGGCCCAGGGAGAGAGGGACAGACGTGAGGCTGAGAATTGATAAAACACTAACGATTTTTGGCGGGCGGTTCCCCCGGAGATGTCGGGAGGTGCATAGCAGCCAAGACATGCTTCGTGGTAATTGTTACGAGCGGCTCAGACATCCGGGTAGGTATCACCATTCCGGTCCACGAGGAGACCTGTGCGACGGGCAACGCAGCCGGAATCCTACTGCTTGTTATGACTGCGTGGTGAGACGTCAAGTGGATCTGGTAAAGAAGACGGGAGACGTTATTTCCAATATGAAATGCTTGAGGGCCAAACAATGCTCAATTCTCAGTGTAACAACAGGGCTTCACATAGCTTTTCTTGTCGGCCCCTTTCTTAGTATTATCCTAGGAATGCACCGCTTGCTCCACCGACTCCATTAGGTTCGAATATGCAACACTCCGCCGACGACGCAAGCCGAACACGATCAGAAGATCTGTTCCAAGCCACTCCAAACAGCTGGATCACCGTTGGGACCCGCCTTCGCACGGTTTTCCCAGTATTTGCCGTTAAATTTCCAGTATTCCTTGCCTGTGATTTCGCATCTTGCCCGCGTAAACCACGCTGGAACGAACTCTTCGCCTTGAGCTTCGCGTGCCCGACGGCGTGCGCGCTGCCCCTCCTCGAGTCTGTTCTTCTCTGTCGCGGCAAGGTCGTACTCGCCGTCCTCCATGGCGCGCTGGTCGGGGCGGAGACGTGAGTCTGTTGGCGCTATCCACGCCTTAAGTTTGTCGTCGATATGGTTGAAAGTGACCGCGAAGGGTGTTAGGTTGAAGGGGATACCAGCCGGGCGCTCGTTCGCCTGCCAGATCAAAAACGCGCGGGTCGGGTCGTTGATGCTGCCTTGTTGGCTGGACCCGTCAACCGGCTCCTCCACCGTGGCCTCGAATCCCGGCGTCAAGCGAGCATAAAGCTTCGAATTCCAGCGCCCGCCAAGACTGACGCGTACTCGCCCGCTTGCATCAACAATTTTGCCAGACACCTGGTAGGCGCTCGACTGTTTCCAGCCCCGCGCCTTGAACTCTAGGTGGCACACCTCTCCCGTGTTCCAGTTCTTGATCTCCATAGGTCCGTAATTGTCGACAACAGGGTTACCGGTAATAATGCCGACAACCGTGGATGTACATTTCTTCCAACTATATAGCTCCTCTGCGCCGCCAGCAGTTGGGCGGAGCCTGACAAACCAGGTTCCCAGGTGCTCGATATCGAAGGATCGGCCGTAGAATTTGGACTTGACTGCAGACTCACCGTAATAGGTCCATTTGGGTGACTCGGCCCAAGCTGCGCCGACGGGAGGATGGTGGCTGACTTGCTCGATGAAGAAGCGGTAGTTCTTGTCCGGTCTCACGTACTCAAAAGTCTCTCCAAGCAAGGGGTTGAACGGTTTGGCAACACGGCCGATGGTGGACGCGTATTCACTAGCAGAAAATGCGGCGACGTAGATCATCCGCTCGATGGAATCTGTTCGCTCTGCCGCAAGATCCAAGAGGTCGGAATACTCCATGTCCTCAGCACAGCGATAGAGAAGTGACGTGGGCTCGTTGAATGACACTGGTAGTGTCATCTTGGTCATATCTTTCCCAATCATGGATTTCAAAATACCCTATACGCCAACAGTTAGTACTGTATTGTATAGTGGTGTATCGAGCAGGACATACCCAAAGCGAGATCTTGGGTCGGTCGTCGGCATCCATCTTCAGTCTCTTCCGAATACCGCTCTCATACCCATGAAATGAGTCGCTGATATCGTATGCATCCGAAATAATAAGCTGCTGCTTCTCCTGGGAGGCGGAAAGCTCTGAGGGAGGCAATTGGGAGACCTCAACCTCACCGGCATCAACCGCGTCAAAGAACTCCTCTTCATCTGTTTCAGAGTCAGAGATTTCAGCAGCAACCTTTTCCATCATCGTCTGGCGTCTGCTTAGGCTCAACACCGGTGACTTCGGGTCCAGGGTTTCGTCAGGGATTTCTTCATCCGTGGCGTCATCAACAGCATCGACAGGCGCTTGACTGCTGTTTTCGACCAAGCCGGTCTCGATCGCTTCCCTCAGAATGCGTTTGGTCGCTTTCCGCTTCTCCTCAGACTCGCCGACGCGGGCCTCAAGAGCTTCTTGCTCCTTGGCGACGTGCGCCATACTCTCTTCCCACATCCGTCGCATCTCGCTCTCTCTGTCAAGCCGATACTGCCAATACGCATCACGATCTCTAGAGATACGGAGGAGGTCGCCGATAAGTCCAGTTAGAGAGCGAATCGCGGCGTCATATGTCGTGAGAGCCTGAGACGTTTTCGGATCTGACAGAGGAAGAGAAGGATTCCTGGCAACTTCCGCAAGCATGGCCGAAGTAACGGTGGCCATCGTATCGAGCTGTAGCTTTGCCGACTGGGCAGTGATATTGAACGCGTCCTTGTTTGCTACAGGGGCATCCTGTCCGCTTGAGCCATCGCCATAGTCGTCATCATCATCCATTTCGCCAGGGCTTCCACCGTTGCGCTCCGCTCTGTCAGCCTCCGTACCTGCGTCAACAAAGTCGTCATCATCGTTGCTACCGGTGGTGCTGGCGGCGAAAGATACTTTGTTGGACATCCTGGTGGATGAATGCAGCCTGGAAAGTTGGAAGCTATTCCGTTTGCTGTTTTCCGCAAGGCTGGCATTCTCACTTTGAGGCTCCGACACTACCTGAGAGTGTTCGGCCTTTGCCTGCTTGAGAAGCTCGGCATTCCGGGCACGTTGTTTCTCCTCCTCCTTTGCCTGGTCCTTGGTCCATTGGATAGAGTTATTCAGGGCCCAAAACCATCGCTTTGCCTCGACTTCATGATTTGCCTTGAGAGTATACTTGACCGATGACTTTCCTATGATCTCGAACTTGGTTTTCTCTTCAGCACTCATGTGAAGCCTGGCGATCCGCATGTTGATGGCTCCGCGACAGGCGGATCCTGCGTCATCCTGGTGTTTATAGTAGCTAAGAACGCCGTCCTCTAGAACGAACCACCTCAGCTGGTAACCTTTCCTGTAGTTGGTCCACTTTTTGAGGTATCCCTTCATCTCACGCGCTTCCCTCCCAGCAAGTGGATCACCTGGCGTTGAGGTTGTGGCGCCTTGCGAAGCCGAGCCAAGGACGGCCTTCTCTTGAATTCCTCGCTGAGCAGCTACCGCTGCCGGGGATTTCTTCAGCATTGCACGGGTAATCTCGTCCTTCGTGAAGTCTTGTGGCAACTTCCCCTTGCGATCTCGACGGAAAGGATCAGCGCCATGCAGCAACAGAACCTGGATGAGGCGGGTATTCTTGCGCCTGGCCGCCTCGTGAAGGAGCGTTCCACCCGCCTGAACGGTAACGGGGTCTGAGGCAAATTCAGTGCTGTTTATATCCAGCACCGTTTTGAAACGCGGCTCCTCTAGCACCTGCTCGAGTGTTTTGAAATCACCATGGAGAATCAAATCCTGAACCTGCCTAATCTTGTTCTCGGCAAATAGAGACCGTGAGAGCTGTAGTTGCTGGAAGATCTCCGGGTTTCGAGCAAGATCGATCGGGATGCGGCCCTGTTGGTTGGCAATGGCGTCATTGATCTCCTTGTTCTCTAAGAGTAGGCGCACCACCTGACTCCTCCCTTGGGCCGCTGCAATGTGGAGTGGCGTGTTGCCATCCTTGTCCCGAGCATTGATATCGAGGGAGCCAGCACCGTCAGACAAAACATATTCGACTACTGGCTGCTCGGCGCATTGGATAGCAAGGTGGAGGATCGTCGTGTCTTCAAGTGCACTGGCCTGAGTAGCGAAGGACGAGGTACTTGCTCGCGGGCCATTATCTGTACTCTCACGGATAGCTTTCGATATCGAAGCCGTATCACCGCTACGCAAGGCCTCGACGATGCGGAACTTCTTTACCGACGACTCGAGCGATACCCCCTTGTCGGTAAGGTTCGTGGCCGATTTGGCGCCCCCGACGGATGGGGAGTGCTGCGATGATGCCCGACCCATGGCGCTGCCAGCGGTTGAGAGCCTCGAGCTGTGACTCCTGACCGGGTGTGTATTTGAGGCTGACAGCGAGGCCTGGGAAACGGCATTCGCCGAGTTAGGCGCTAGAGGAGACGAGGCATAGGCCGCCGGTTGGTGGTTGCTATCCTCCGCTGGTTGCTCATCACTGGCTCCCTTGCGCCGCAGCAACGACAGGGTCGATTTCGTGCGTCGGTGCGAGCTAGGCATTGTGCCGTCAGCGGGTGTTGCTCAGGACAGTTCAGGATGCGCGCAGCTGCGCGTGTGGCAAGCCAACAGAGCGACAGCACAAGCGGCTGGAGGGGTATCGCTGCCTCCCGTCGCCCAAATGACCCTCAAAAAAGGTTGCGGCGCGCGACACAAGCGTGCCGCTCTGAATCGCTTTGTTGCCACCCTTCGAGCAAAGAACAGGATGTTAGGATGCGTACCTCTCCCCCGCCTCAGACATGGTTAGAGATGCGAGCGTTGGCAGTTGAGGCGGTCAAAGGAACAGATGTTCGCCAGGGAGGGCGAGAGGGGATGGGAAATAGCTAAGCTGAATTGCGGGTCAAAGAATGTTATAGGAGGCGCAGAGCGGAGGGGTGTCGAGGGGTTTATGTGGACTCGTGGAGGTTGTCGAGACTCAAAGCCAGCATGGCCCCAATCTGGTATCCCTGGACTTTGGGGCGGGTCGAGCAGAAATGACGTTGTGAGCCTCAGGGCAATCACTCGCTAGCCGCGCACGTGTGGGACCAGGTGATGGTGGCTTCAGGTCGGCCCCTCATCCAGTATGCAAGCACTAGCAAGATGCCAGTAGCGGGGCGAAAACGTTGCTGCGGGGCACTAGACCCCTGAGGTTGGGCTCAACTGTCTGCAACTAGGTAATGGCCCCCGTATGAAGGAACCGTAAGTACGGTACGGACTTTTACTCCTCCGATCAAGCAGCTGGACGTTAAACCTGCGGCTGACTCAATTCAAACGAACTGCAAGGAACCCGAAACCCCAATTTGCGCTAGGTGGAGGTACTTTTTTTCTATATGATCGGATTTTATTGCAATAAAGCAAAGGGCGCAGCGCAACAAGTACCCTCGGCTCCTTCCGTCGGCTGGGGCTGCCGATCAGCACGGAGGTAAACCCCAACCGCGAACCTCGGCAATTCCTTGGCCAGGGTCCGTTCCCGCAGTGTCAAGCTAGCATTGATAATACGTGAGCTGGTCTTCTCAAATAAGAATGGTGCCTTGTAACAGTTTACTTGTCTAGCTCGCCTCGTGCTTCTCTGTTCCTCTTCTTGTCATTCCACGAGCCTGGATCTGTGGCTGTCGGGTCAAACGCAACGTGACGGCATTCACCCACCTGCGCGCCCGTTACAACAACTCTGCGCTACACGCTCAACCTTGATCGCTATGGCTGACCGTCCGACGCTGCTGCGCCAACCGCCCCCTGACCCCACTAAAGCACCGATTGAGAATGTGCTGGAAGTAACCGAACTGGCTGTTTTGGGTCCTGTAAGTCACGGATTACACGTGTTGCTGAAACGGGATCTCATACTGATATCATCCGCAGAACATATTCACCAACACTCGCAAGCCTTGGCACCCACCTGGTGCTCGCGGCATCTATGGGGGAAGCGTGATCGCCATGTGCCTGGCGGCAGGCCAGCGCACCGTCCCGGAGGATTTCGCGGTGCATAGCTGCCACTGCTACTTCTTACTGGCTGGTTCGGATGAGTTACCTATTCTCTTCCACGTCGAGAAAATCCGCGATGGCCGCTCCTTCGCCACACGCACCGTGCAGGCCCGCCAAAAAGGTCGCTGCATCTTTACTACCACTATCTCCTTTGTGCGTAACAACTCTAGCGGACGTCGTCAGGTTTCGCACGCCTCGCCAATGCCTCTCGGAGAAGACGGGCGCCCGCTACTACCACCGCCGGACGACTTCGACGCTGAGCCCGAGCTACTTAACCAGGGGCCCTTCCAGGGACACCGTATTGAAGTCATCAACAAAGAGGACCACGCACACGGACAGAAAACTCGCCAGTGGGTACGCGCCCGGGGCAAGATTATCGGGGGTCAGCAGGAACACCTCAATGCCCTTGCCTATGTGTCTGACAGCTACTTTATCGGCACGATTGGACGTATTCACCGCCTCTGGCGATTCCCCTTCCGGCCTGAGGACATCCACAAGCTACCCGAAGAAATGCAGAAGCGTGTGCGGGTCTTGAACGAATGGGAAGGCATGGGCGACACAGACGGTATGTCAGGCCAGCCAGAGATTGGCATGATGGTCAGCCTGGACCACACTATCTACTTCCACGAACCCTGGAAGGTGCGCGCCGATGAATGGATGTTGAACGAGATGGAAAGCCCGTGGTCGGGCGACGGTAGGGGTGTTGTGATTCAAAAGATATTCAGCAAAGATGGCACCCTGCTGGCAACATGCATGCAAGAGGTAATGCTTTCTCCGCCCCCGGGTGCCTGTGTCGTTTGGGTGGCTAACTTAATCATCGCAGGGCGTTGTCCGTTTAAAAGATGTACCCAACGTAGAGACAAAAGAGACGAAACTCTAGGCCTCATATTTTCCATTGCTTATTTGTTTGTACTATGGCGTATGTACTCTAGACGGGACTTTGTAGCAATCTACCGGCGATTTTTAAGGAGGAGGAATCGCATTACGACCTCGCCGTACAGGGTAAGCGAAGTCTCATTTTCAGTTCCGTCGTGTACTTAGACTTCACAATAGTAGCGTTTTCCTAATGGTGCTGCGTAGGCCTGACTGGTGGATAGGGTCATGATCGAAGTCTGAGCGGTGCTCATGAAATAAGAAGTAATATGAAGTTTACCCTATAGTCTTCCACTAAAAGATGTCTGCACGAAATATTTCATTGGGTTCATAGCGCATGTTGCAGTTGACTTCACATAGAACACGGCGGTGGAAGTATTAAGTCAATTATGCCTAAGAATAAGGATGAGATCCTCTGGCGCCTTGCCATGCAGCGCCTAAGAAAAGACATACGTTGCCAGGTTTGAAGAAGCCCTCCAGTTTAAATCCCTTCTCTTCTGCTTCTCGCTTTTTCTGTCCTATCTTTTCCCACTGTCCGACAAAAATGCGCAAGTCACACGCCCTTTGTCAAAAAAATGATGGGTATCGTACTCCTACAACGCTGGCCTCTCGCCCTTCTCTAGGACTCTAAAACCAAGAGTCGCGGGCGTCCCTTGTGCCGAAGGCTGAGAATGGTGGCTCGCCACGAACACTCGTAAAACGCAGGCAGCGAAAGCCCAATGCAAGATTCTCCAAGATGACAGCAACGCCGCAGTCAAGCCAATGCATCGCATCTAGAAAGGGGAAAGATTGAGATAATCTACTGTCGGAACGGGTACGGGCCACGTATGGGTGTTGGCTGATAACAACTCGTGTATGGGCTGTTTAGGTAGGGGTCAGAGGGTAACGCCCTCAAGATGGAGAACCTTGGACTTGTCTCCAAGGAACCTGGCTCTGTAATCGATGATCCCACGTGATATGGTGTCGAAATCCTTCACCTTTTTGGCGCGAAACTCCTGAAGAAGCTCACGCAAGCCTTGGATGAACCGATTTTTCTGCTCACCGATGTAATCGTCGGATCTGCCAAGTTCTACCAGTATTTGGTCGTCTGGAGGATGAAGGGCCAGGAGTCAGCTTTGGAAAGGGGGGCAAGGAAGGCCTGATGTTAGTAGCCTGTCAAACATCGGAACACTCACCGGGAATAGAAATAGATCCAAAATGCTGAAAGTCACAGTTTTCGGGGCATTGCTGCCCAGCGAGCTCATAAGGACAGAGAACCTTCTTCGGGTCAATCCTATTGCTGTACGTTAGAGACTTCAGGCCACCGGCGACAGTGCTAGGGTAGTCCGAGTGGTATCGGTAGGCGTGGAAATAACGCAGAGGGCTGGTGTAAGGTCGAAAGGTGTGCTGTGACTTGAGGTCAGACTGGGCAGTCATCTATGAATCATTAGTCTAAAAGGTCGACATTGAGGGAAGAAACGACATTTACTTCATTTGCGACACCCTCGGTCTCTTGGGCATCCTTGCAGGGTTGTACAACACTGGAGATTTGGTCCAGTGGCTCAAAATCAGGGGACTCATCCATATCTTCATCGGTTGACATGTGATCAGCAGCATGATCAAGCTGAGGTGGGGAGGGAGACCTGAACTCGACCTCCGCCGGAAGATCATGCACGGCCTTTTCGAGATCCCCATGAGTATCCTTGTCAGCTTCTGTGGTTTCATCGCCTGGGGTTGCACCTAGTTGCTCAGCAATCTCCATGGGGGCTGAAACGTCCAAGTCGGTGCCACCGTCCTCTTCAGCCTCAGGGGAGATCACGTTGCCATGATCATCATCGGCCCTAGAAGGATGACTATTTTGGGGTGAATAAGAGTCGGCCCCGCTTTCCACCTCAATATTGGCACTGGCTATGTCGCTCGTGCCATGGTGAACACCTTGACTCGATTCTTCGCGTGAAGTCGGGTTTTGGGACGAGTCTCTGGATGACTGATCCTCATCCATGGATATATCGCTAGCACCGTCACTCTGCTCGCGGAGGCCCTGATCTGAGGCGTCTAAGGGACTTCCTGAAGCGGATGTGACCTGTTCCACAGGAGCACTTCCTGTTCGAGAGTTTGGTACTTTGGCTGTAGTCAGTACTGAACTAGCAAGGCTAGGAGGAACAAGATCTCCATTCTTTTAAAGCAAAAAAGACATGAGAACTAACCTGAACTGCTGGCGGAGGTCACCCCACTTGGCTGCGAGTGGTTCTCTGATGGTACAATATTGATTTGTTGGAGTTCTTCTGTCAGCATCCTTTTCCGAGCCAACTCGTTGTCAATCTCGGACTGCAGGCGTTGTTCCTCATCACGGAGTTGGTTCAGTCGGCGAACCTTCTCTTCGAGAGAGTCATCGATTCGCGGAAGCTCAAAGCTTACAATTCGGCCACGTCGTTCTGCTTTCTCTAGCTGATTGGGGGGGAGGTGATCTGTTTTCTTGGGCAGTCTGGCCGAAAACGTTTCAGACATGAGCTGGGCCGAAGGTCCGTCGAAAGGATCGGTATAAACAGGTTGCCTGCTAGCCGGCTGGACAACCTCATTCTCCTTGGACTCAGGCGTGTGGCTCGCCTGGTTCGGAGTCTGTGAGCCAGAGGACTTCTTCGCTTTTTGTTTTGCCTCTGCCTCGGCGATCTTCCTTCTCATCTCTTGGATGGCTTTCTCTTTCAAGTCTAGTTCGGTCTCTCTCCTTCTACTATTTATTGGGCCGCTTGGTGGGGTTTGCGATATGGGAACCGGGCTTGAGAGATGGCGCGATGGGCGCATATCCGTGAGAGGAGGGAAATCCCGAATCAATGGACCTCTCTGTCCAAAAGCATCCCCTCTCGAAGTGAATGACTCTTCGGTTGGCGATTCCATATCCATATCCATTTCCTCGTCATCAGACCCATCACTCACGTCAATGATGAGGGATGATTGGTTTCGGTCCTGGCCAAAAGGTCGTTTCGTCGGTCCCACTGTGGACGAATATTCGACGAAGTCTGCCGCAACAGGCCGCTTCCGATGAGCTGCGATCTGGTTTGGTTGTGTAGCCGAGGGAATCAGTAGTCCAGGTATCAGGCTTGACAGAGCAGAATCCTCATGGTTCTTGGTCGCCAGGAAGGTCGACTGGTGAGAACGAATGGCATTGGTATCAGGGACACCTCCAGTAGCTTTTGGTTCCGTAACTCCAAGGCCGGTCTCTTCAGTTGCTGGCTTCTGGGCCTGTGCTTCTCTTGACTTCTGAAGTGCAGCAATCTTTTGCTGCAGGAGGCGCTCCTTTTCACCCCAGGTCTTATTCTTTGGTAGGGAAGTTGCGCTAGGCCCATGTTCCTGGTGCTCTGCTTGCGTCAAACCAGATTTTAGCTGAGGAGATGCCGGTTTCGTTTTCGGGGCTGTCGGTGTTTTGGCGGCCTTGGCAGCAAGCAGACGAGCAATCCGGTCTTTTCGTTCCTCCCCCTTGGCAGATGCTTCTGACGCCAAGGACAGCTCTTTCGCATGCGTTGTCGACAGCCGCATATCTGAAGACTGAGTCGGTTGGGAACCCGAAGAAATGGTTTTGCTGGACTCAGATTCCTGTCCTGTGGCCTTACCGGATTCAGCCTCTGGCTTCGGCATATCCAGGTGAAGATCTCCGAACAGACTCTTGATAACTTTCTGGTCAAAGCCTTCATCAATATAATGCTGAAACTTGACACCGAGAGGCCATAATCGTAGTATCGCTTTCTGGGCTTCTTTCTTCGCTTCCTGTAGGGAAGTGAACGGACCAAGCGTGGCTAAAGAAGGGTTCGACATCGGAGCACCCTCCTTGGCCTGGCTTTGGCCAGTGGTTGCGCCAACAAGCTCTGGGGATGTGTACTGAAGACCCGGAACTGTCTGGCTCGGCTCGTTCCCGTTCTTTAGCAGCGCCCTCTGTTGTGAATTCGAGGCAGCCTTGAGCATTGCAGACTGATTAGGTGCGAGGAAAGGTGACGATGGGCCATCTCCTTCCCCAGCTATGGCTTGAGGGGTTGTGTTCTCTGTCTGTATCTCTCGAGGAGACAAGAAAGGCGAATACGACCCAGATCGGTCACGGGCTATTCCTATCAGTCCGGGTAATTCCACTTCACTCGTAATAGAACCGTACACATACCGGCAACTGTATCAGTGTTATTCTTCGTAGTAATTTCCCCCTCCTCGTCATCATTTCCATAAAATCCAGCTTCTGGTGTATCTACGACACTAGCCGGTCGGCTAGGGTCCGTTGCTGGTGGAGGTTTAGACTGGTTCTGTGAGAATGTGCTGGGCTGGGCCGGCTCCCTTGGCTCATAAAGATCCTCGAACTGGCCCTCACTCAGCTCGCCCTCTTCGACCTCGTTAGGAGTCGACTGCCCTTTTGTTGGCGCGACCGGTGGTGGCTGCGCCGTCCGTTGTGCGCTAGGAGCCGTAGATGCGACCCATGAGGCAGCCGGATGAGGAGCTACATTGAACGTATTTGCTGTTGAGACCTGCGGAGGTAGCACCAGGCCCGGGACGCTCGCAGCGAATTGAGGCTGAGACCAGCCACCCGGATCTGTTACAACACCGTAGGCTGTGGCAACCGGTGGCGGGCCTATCCCGAGTCCTGGGATTTGGTTTGCGTTGTAATTGAACGAGTTTTGGGACGTCGCGCGGTTTATCTCGGCTGCGCGTGGGTCTTGATGCTGGTTGTAGGTAGGCGGAGGGTAATGCTGGAGCGGCTGATAGCCATAAGGCGGCTGCTGTTGCTGGGGTGGAGGCGGCGGCGGTGGTCCTGAATATTGACCATAGCCGTAGGGGTATGTGTATTGTGACATGGCAGGCGGCTCAACAGGATTTGTATCTGGTCGGCATCTCGAGGTTTTGGAGTGCGAGGGTTGCGTTGGGCAAGGGAAGCGCCGCTGGGGTCGTGAGGAAGCTTCAGCGGAAGCAGCGTATGTTATCTTCTGAACAGCGTTTCCGGCTTGTTTCAGATGAGAGTATTGTCGCGCAGGCCGAGGAGATAAGTCATTCACCGAATAGAAGAGTTTGCGCTTGATGGTTACGTGAAGACGCGTGCGAAGGTTAACTGTGTTTGACGAAATTCCCGACCTCAAAAGGCTAAGACAGATGTGGCTTAGCGCGGCACGGACCTCATTCGTGACATCAGCTTGACCAGCCAGACACGGGAAGCTTTGTTTACTTTCGCGGGCGCAGCAACGACAAAACCGGCAGCTCCTTGCTCAACTCGTTTATGTTCAGCCCTGGACAGCAGCAACTTCTGTCTCTATAACGCAAACTCGCTCAGCAGGGCAGTTGACGATATTCCGGAGTTGCATTTGTGCCCTTTTTTCAATTACTTGCTTTTTTACCGCTGTCGCGTCACTTCCCCTTGCTGGACGCTATTGGGAGCCGCCTTGCTTTGATGTTTACATGACTACTCCGTCGATCGCAGCAGCAATTCCGAATTGATAACCTGAAGTATCCCATGGTTTCTCTCCATCGCTGAACTCCGAGTGCCAGCGCGCCATGTCGGTTCGCAACAATCCCTTTTCGAGGAATGCCTCGACCTCGCCGGGTCCGAGTGCCATCGGCCGACCTAAATCCACGCTGTTTTCGACCTCGCCATCTCCTCTCTCCGTCGCCTCACACCCTCCCTCGCATTCGAGAAGCCAGTCCCATGTTTCGCTCGCCACTGGTCTTGCACAGCCTGGATCAGCACGCCACAGCCACAGTCGCGATCTCTCCAGGTCGGCAACAACGGCGACAAACTCGAGCACGTTTGCTCCATCATTCATCAAGACGGAAGAGATGCGCAGCCACCCCGACATGGTAAAAGGGATTGAAGGTGAAAACGACTTTTCCGGCAAGAAATATGTGTGGCTTAAGGATCCGCAAGCGGCCTTTGTAAAGGGGTGGGTTGTTGATGAGTTGGGGTCGAACAGGATTCTTGTCCAATGCGACGACGGGAGCGTGAGTGCCCCGCTCCGTGCCCTAGAGACGTCTTTGGTCGCTGACATGGTGATCTAGCAACGCGAAGTGGACGCCGAGAGCGTCGACAAAGTCAACCCGGCCAAGTTCGATAAGGCCAACGACATGGCCGAGCTCACACATCTCAACGAAGCCTCCGTTGTACACAATATTCACATGCGGTACCAATCAGACTTGATCTACACCTACTCGGGGCTGTTCCTCGTCGCTGTCAATCCGTATTGTCCCCTGCCCATATATTCGAACGAGTACATCAACATGTACAAGGGCAGGAGTAGGGAAGACACCAAACCTCACATCTTTGCTGTGGCAGATGAGGCTTTCCGGAATCTGGTAGACGAGAACGAGAATCAAAGCATATTAGTCACGGGCGAGTCCGGAGCCGGAAAGACGGAGAACACGAAGAAGGTCATCCAGTACCTTGCTGCTGTCGCGCACTCTGAGTCTCCCATAAAAGGCAGATCTCAGCAACATTCCAACTTGTCTGCACAGATCCTCCGAGCAAACCCGATACTCGAGGCCTTTGGCAACGCCCAGACAGTACGCAACAATAATTCCTCGAGATTCGGCAAGTTTATAAGGATCGAGTTCAGCGGAGGTGGTTCTATCGCTGGCGCCTTCATCGACTGGTATCTCCTGGAGAAATCTCGTGTGGTTCGGCTCAATGCCCAAGAGCGGAACTATCATGTTTTCTACCAGCTGTTGAAAGGTGCAGATCGGAAGCTGAAGCAAGAGTTCCTCATCGACGGGTTAGACGTTGAGGATTTCGCCTACACCCGTCAGGGCAATGACACAATCACGGGCGTGTCTGACCGTGAGGAGTGGGACTCGTTGATGGAGGCCTTTGCCGTCATGGGTTTCTCGGACAAGGAGCAAACCTCAATCCTGCGCACAATTGCGGCAGTCCTTCACCTTGGCAACATCACAGTGGTGAAGGAAAGCAGATCTGCGGATCAAGCACGTCTGGCCCCTGACGCCAAAACTGTTGCTGCGAGGGTGTGCAAACTACTTGGAGTGCCATTGGAGCCCTTCCTCCAAGGGCTGCTTCATCCAAAAGTCAAGGCTGGTCGGGAATGGGTCGAGAAGGTGCAAACACCCGAACAGGTCCGCCTAGGAATTGATGCTTTAGCTAAGGGAATATACGAGCGAGGTTTTGGTGATCTTGTGACGAGAATCAACCGTCAGCTCGATCGCCCCAGCATGGGTCTTGACGACAGTCGTTTTATCGGTGTCTTGGATATCGCTGGCTTCGAAATCTTCGAGAGCAATAGCTTCGAGCAGCTCTGCATCAACTACACCAACGAAAAACTGCAACAATTCTTCAATCACCACATGTTCGTGTTGGAGCAGGAAGAGTACGCAAGGGAGCAGATCGAATGGCAATTCATTGATTTCGGGAAAGACCTTCAGCCAACCATTGATTTGATCGAGCTACCAAATCCAATTGGCATTTTCTCGTGTCTCGACGAAGACAGCGTTATGCCCAAGGCTACCGACAAGACCTTTACCGAGAAGCTGAACTCTTTGTGGGATAAGAAGTCGCAAAAGTATAGGCCATCTCGTCTAGGTCAGGGTTTCATTCTCACCCACTACGCCGCTGAGGTTGAATACTCGACCGAGGGGTGGTTGGAGAAGAACAAGGATCCTTTGAATGACAATATCACCCGCTTGCTCGCCGCCTCGACCGACGTGCACATTGCTGGGTTGTTCGCTGACTGCGCGGATCAAGACGACGATCTTGGTGGAATGCGCAGTAGAGTGAAAAAGGGGCTCTTCCGCACTGTTGCTCAGCGACACAAGGAGCAACTCTCGAGCCTCATGGCGCAGCTACATTCCACCCATCCTCATTTTGTTCGCTGTATCTTACCGAACCACAAGAAACGACCCAAACAATTCAACAGTCTTCTTGTCCTAGACCAGTTGCGATGCAATGGCGTCTTGGAAGGCATCCGTATTGCCCGGACTGGCTTCCCCAATCGACTTCCCTTCGCAGAATTTCGACAACGGTATGAAGTTCTCTGCCGAGACATGCCAAAGGGATACCTCGAAGGCCAAGCAGCGACCAGGATCATGCTTGAGAAATTCGGTCTCGACAGGACCCTATACCGCGTAGGTCTCACCAAAGTCTTTTTCCGCGCCGGGGTTTTGGCCGAGCTCGAGGAACAAAGAGATGCACTCATTACGGAGATTATGTCGAGATTCCAGTCTATGGCGCGGGGTTACATGCAACGGCGGATTGCCTTCAAGCGCCTGTATCGAGCAGAAGCAACAAGGGTGATTCAGAGAAACTTTCATGTGTATCTCGACCTTTGCCAAAGCCCATGGTGGCAGCTGCTCGTCAGGATGAAGCCTCTTCTCGGGGCGACAAGAACGGCCACTGAAGTCAAGAAAAGAGATGACCTCATCCGGCAGCTCCACGACAAGATGAAGGCCGAGGTGCACGATCGACAGCGACTGGAAGAAGACCGACGCAACGTACACGCCGAAATGATGCGAGTCCAGCAAATCCTCGAAAGTGAGCGCGCTCTGGCACTCGACAAGGAGGAAATATTCAAGCGGCTGCAACTACGAGAGGTAGAGCTCGAGGATAAGCTTTCGGGTGCCTTGGAGGATCAGGAGAGACTCGAAGATCAACTAGACAGTATCCTCGAAGCCAAGAAGCGCGCTGAGGAGGACGTGGCTAAGTGCCGAGTGCAGCTCGAGCAAGCGGCTAGCCTCATTTCTAGATTGGAGGACGAAAAGTCTGAGCTCGCAGGTCGCATCTCCGATCTGGAAAGGGCGATTGATGATATCACTCAGAAACAGTCGGAACGCAGCGAACAAGAGGCCGCTCTTGAGTCGGACATCAAGATGCTTCAGAGCCAGTTGGCTCTGAAGGACCGCAAGGCCCGGGATCTGGAGAGCAAGCTGTTAAAGATTGACCAGGATCTTGAGGTCAAATTGATGACCGCGGAAAAGGAGGTTCAATCGATGAAGACTAAGAATCAACATCTCATCGCCGAAAACCGGGAGGTTCACCACCAACTGTCTCAACTGTCACAAACCTCTACCGACTACGAGGATCTGGTTCGGAAAAAGGAAAGCGAGCTTACCCTGCTTCGTTCGGACAATAAGAAGTACGAAACGGAGCGGCGTGGACTTGAAGAACAGAAAAAGAATCTGAGCGCTGAGAGAGAGAAGGCTGCGGATCGACTTCACGAGGTTCAAGCTCAGCTTTCTGCCATGAAGTCCCAGCAGTCCCAGCTCCAACGTGAAGCCGAAGATGCAAAGAAACTTCTGCAAGCTCGGCTCTCAGAGGACGCCCAGGCTGATCAAAACCGGCAGGTGCTGGAATCACAAATCACAGATCTCAAGGAGGAACTCTACAACGCCCAGATGGAGCTCAGTAGAGAACGGCAGTCACGCGACGATGTTCTCCTACTTGGGGAGCACCGCTACCAGACTCTCAAAGACGAGTACGACCACCTCAACGATTCCAAGATCATCATTGAGAAGGAGCTCTATGCCCAACAGGATACCCTTCGTCGGACTATGGAGCTTAGAGCTACTGCCGAAAAAGAGCGCGATGAAGCACGACAGGAAATCAAACGACTCCGTATTGCCAAGACTCAGGCTGAAGAGGCTCGCCGGGAAGCTGAGTTGGTCGGCGAGCGAGCAGCCTCGAAGGTCGCACGAGAACACGAGGAGAGCTTGCGGAAGGACCTTGACGCAGCCAACGACCGGCTGAGATGGTTTGAGGCAGAATGTGCCAAGCTGAACCACCAAGTCGAAGACCTTAACAAACTGATTCTTGAATCGGGCGAGTTTGGGCTCAAGAATGACCAGGCGAAAGAGCGCTTAGAGCGCGAGCTTCATACCGTGAAGAGCCGCCTCGCCGCCTCCGAAAATGACAACCGAGCCCTTCTCAATAAGCTCCAACAAAAAGGGCTGGAAATCGCACGATCAAGCTCCAGGGCAAGTGAGGCGTCCAGAGGCCAAATGCAAGTCCTGCAGCGAGAGAAAATACGGGTGGAAGAGCAGAATGCCAAACTCAACAAGCAGCTCGGCGACTCACAAGTCACCGTAGCCTCCTTAGAGAAGAAGTTAGAGAAGCTCCAGCTCAACCTCGAAGACCTCAATCACGAGGTGGCACGCGAAGTGAAGAGCAGCCGGAACGCCGAAAAGGTCACATCTAGTTTCACGGTCCAGCTAGCCGAGGCAAACCGAACGATCGAATCCGAACGGCAACTTCGCAATCAAGCTCAAGGGACTGCTCGCACGCTGCAGTTAGCATTGGACGCTCGCGATGAGGAGTTAACTGAGCTCCGATCACAGCTGCTAGCAGCGCTGAAGATTGTTGACCCAGAGTCGATCCCCCAGATCCAGAGTGATGCTGGTAACGACAAGTTCCTCATTCAGAACTTTGACTTGGTTCGGAAGATCGAGGATTTGCAGCAGAATCTCCGTGTGCAAACAGTTGGTCGAGCCAACGCTGAGGCTCAACTAACTGAGCTACGAGCAAACAGGAACGATTCCCCTTCCAGGCCTCACCTTGAAGAGATCAGCATTAACGAAGCACCTTTCAACGGGTCCCCAACGCAAAAGAGGTCAAAGGCAAACGGGCGGCACTACTCCAACGCCTCAACGCCTCCTCGTCGCTTCGGAAACAATGATACTGATCATCCCCATGACTCAACCCGCTCTGATCGTACTGCCGATATCCTGAGCTTCAACAACCGCATGGATCTCAAAGCCGAGGTAGAGGAGTTGCAAAATCAGCTGCAGCTTACCCAGATGCAAAACCGGCATTTGCAGAGCCAACTTGAGCGCTCGACTCCTGGGCCAGAGTATTCGGAGGAGAGCCCGTCACTGCGGCGCATGCAGAAGCTGGAGAAGGTAAACAGCAGACTTCATGATTTGTTGGATGACTCGGCAAAGAAGGTCTCGACTTTAGAAAAGGCACTTCGTACCGGCGAACTCTCCATCCGTGACATCCAGACAAAGTCTCACGAAGAAATCCTTGACCTTCTCAACCGCCAGGAGGAATCCCGTCGGTCGCTTCTTCATAGTCATAAGGACGCCGTGGCGGAGCTTTCTGACATGAAGGATCACTTCGAGAAGATGAGGCACGAGCGGGCCAAGATTGAAGTCGACCTCCGTGATGTCAAGTCTGATCTCCAAGAGATGACTCTTGCAAGGGAGCAAGAGGCAGCAAGCCGAAACCAGCTCCTCCAGGAGTTCTCTGATATCCAGATTCGTCTCGACGCTGAGACGTCCAAGCTGGCCGACGTGACCGCTAGCCTGACCCTTTACAAGAGTCGCGCAGATGAATATTTCAGCAAGCTCGAGCAGGCGGAGATCGCTGTTCTTAAGGCTAATCGAGCCGAGCAATTTGCGAAGTCGCAGGCCAAAGAGGCTGAGGAGAGCTGCGCAGAGATTGCCTCGGAGAGGAAGCGTTTGGACTCTACCATTGAGGACCTTCAGCACCAGAACCAGCGTCTTGAGGAAAAGATCGAGGACATGTCGACCGACCTTGCGGCAGCTACACAGGCTAAAAAGAGGCTCCAGCACGAGCTCGAAGATTACCGAAACCAGCGAGCTAACGACATCGAGGATAAGGAATCGAATATGGAGCAGATGCGCAAGAAGTATCAAGCCGAGTTTGCTACGCTCACCAAGGAATTGGATCTCACACGAGAGGAGAAACTATTCAAGCAGTCGGAGATATCTAGGCTACGCGACGAGCTTGACGAGCTGCGGTCCAAGTGGGACGATGAAGTCCTCAATAGCTCTACATGGTCCAAAGAGAAGTCGCGACTGGAAGCCACCCTCTCGGATGTGGTGACGTCTCGAGACGAAGCAGTTAACGCACACAACGAGGCTCAGAGCAAGATCGTCTCCCTTCTTTCGCAAGTGCGAGCCCTCCGCTCCTCTGTCGATGAAGCAACGTCGGAGCGCGATAGTCTGCTTAGGGAGAAACGAAGCATTGAGGCACGCCTGGAAGAAGCAAAGGCAGGTCTGGAAGAGCTTGCCAAGAGCGAGAGCCCATCGCTCCGCAACGCCGCCAACATCGACAGAGAAATACTCGAACTTAAATCTGGTCTCGCCCAGCAGGAGGACATTGCCGCCGCCGCTGTTGAGAAGATGCGACGTGCGGAAGCTCTCGTGTCTGAAGTCCAGAAGGATATCACCGCGGAGCGTGAAGCAAGTGCTGAGCTACAGAAACAAAAGGTTGCTCTCGAGAAGGCGCTCAACGAGGTGCAAGTTCGGGTTATTGACCTCGAGACCAAGGGTTATTCGAGTGCCAGTCATGATATCAAGTTCTTGCACAAACGAATTCAAGAAGTAAGTCCGATCCTAACATACAACGTTCAAGGACCTTCACTAACATTATTGTAGCTTGAAACCCAGCTAGAGGACCAGGAGAACGAGCGCAATAAGTCACAGCGCTCTGTTCGCAATGTGGATCGCACCGTCAAAGACTTGCAGACACAGATTGACCGGAAAGAGAAGCAGAATAACCAACTCCAAGAAGACATTGGCCGGATGCGGGACAAGCTCGACAAGCTCCTCAAGACGATTGACGAACTCCAGGCATCCGAGAGCTCGAACGAGCTGTTTGCCCGACGCGCGGAGAGGGAGCTGCGAGAAGAGAAGGAGAAGTCTCTGCGGCTGGAACGTGAGCTCGAGGGATGGAAGAGCCTTCGTATGGAGAAGGGTTCTGGACTCGGCAGCGTCGCCGGCAGCACGCTGGGAGGTAGCATGCGCAGCAGAGACAGCATGCGGGTGCCCAGTGCTTGGCGAGTGGGACTCGGTGGCAGTGAGGGCGATGAAGTCAAGATTCCTCGACGGAAAAGCAGCATTAGCAGGGCTCCCAGCTTGACGAAAGGGTTCTTGTGAGGCGCTATGTAAGGTGTGTCTTTTGGGAAGAAGGGACAAGATGAACATGGATTGGATGGAAAGGATAGCGGGCATCGGCATCAACGGTGTTTTCTTTTTAGGTTTTTGCAATAATGGGATCTCTGGGAATAGCCAGGAGGGGGTTGGGCAGGCTGGACAAAACTAGCCGTCGTGTGTATAGGCTGGCTGCCATGGTTTGAGGAAAGAAACGAACTGGCTTTTCGACTTATCGTGTTTTGTTCTCATTGCCGACCGATTTACACGGCATGCTAAATACCTTACTTGATAGAATAATTGGAGTGTCTGACAAGCATGGTCATTAGATATTGAACGATTCTGATGCCTCGGATCATTGTGCGTGGCAGCTATATCTGGAAGAAAACTCCAAAATCTGCTGTACCTAAGTTGTGAAGAATAATTCACTCAATCCCTCAGTAATACAGAAATAATACAAACCGAGCACCTTTGGCTGCAATAGTATTTCAGTATTTCAGCAGTAAAGTTCGTGTCGCACATGGAAAAGCGGCTTAGCTCCTCTCCCCTAAAACCATCAACTGAAAGTCAACAAAGACAGAGGGGGAGAGTGATATTCCAACCCACCACCCTGAATCACACCCATTTGAGTCACCATCAAGACTGATTCGATCCTAGTAGCGAGATTGGAACAAGGCGGCCGAGATATTTTGCTACATGCCTTACTACGTATCTGCAAGAACAAATAGAAACACCATCAATGTGAAAAGCGATAAAAGGAGACGAGAGCCACCTGCTTGGTAGTCACACAAATTCAACAAACTGACATCCCCGTGCCGCAGCCTTTTTCGCGTCTACCTCCTTCGTCCTCATCATTAACAAATGTACGTTGAGATATCTCTGTCATGCAACAATGCAACAACTATTCCTAGCGATATAAGAAAAAGGCTAATACCCCTACCAACTCCGACATCGCATTGCGTCATGGCTGCTTCTTACCAAGGACCACACACAAAAGCCACCCATCAGATCAGTCATCATCATCGAATATCTGGTACGTGTTCTGCAGAATGGTGTCCACCACACGCACCTGCCAACCCGCGTCCGAGATGTTTGATCCCGGGGCCGTGCCCATAAGAGTAGGACCAAAAACGATGGCCAGGTTCTGAGAGCTCATCCTGTTTGTTCCTGAGTTGTCTATAACACGGTACAAATGCAACGTCAAGGCACGCAGCGTGGCATAATTAGGATCCGGTAAGCTGTTGATGATCGCATGTAGAGAGTCGCGACGAACGGTATCATCCTCGTTTTCTAGCCGTTTCGTCAGTGATGAAACAAGTAACGGGATCAAAATGAATTTACTGGCTGCGTCGATAAACCCGGAGTAGTGCTCCTTGGTCAAAAGCGGATCAGGAAGATCCCGGAAGAACTGCTTGAGCAATCCGGCGACACTGTTCACGTCGTGAAAGAAATTTTCGGGATTCCGGAAGTCGAGGTTGGCAGAACTGGAATCTGGGGGTGTTAGTTTAGAGTAAACATAGGATCGAATTAAGCACGAAACATACCAGTATCAAAAAGGGTTTTAAGCTTGTTCACATGTGGCACAGAGCCAGACAGCCGGTAGATACCCTCAACGCCAAGACCGAACAGATCCACAGCTTGAATACACTGGTATACAACCATGGGAACAGCCAAGCTGTCACGCTCATAGAGGCGCGATAGGGACACGCCAAAAACAGGACGTGATGGAGCCATCTGAGATCCAGCAGGAGGGGATTGATTGCGCCCCTGAGCAGAGTTTGAGGGCAGACCGGAAGGGTTCGCCGGGTTTTGCTGAAGAGGATTTGAGTTCGGTGGTCCCGATGGTTGCTGTGGGGCTTGGCCGTAAGACGGCAGCTCTTGTGGTTGTAATGGTGGTTGCTGCGATTGCGGGGGTTGGAAAGGGAGGGCTCCCAGCTGTGGAGGGCCCTGCGATGTGGCCGGGCTGTACGGGCCCCCTCCATTAAACCTAGAACTGGGCATTTGGCCCTGTGGTTGATTGTGATCCCGGGAGGGTCCAAACGATGCCGGTCCGCCTGGGTTACTCTGGGTCAACAGGCTGCCGTGGCTGAATGTCCTTTCATGTTGAGGCTGTGAGCCGGGCCTCTGGCCACCACTCATCATGGGAATTGAACTTGTGCTCTGGCCATAATGATGGCCAATGGTAGGCCCCGAATGCGGCGGAGAGATAGGAGTGTCAACAAAGGTGCTAGATCTGGAGCCCGGGCCTCCGAACATCTGGGGCGGTAGTGCTTGGATGGGTGGAAGACCGCCTTGTTGCGCATTTTGGTTATAGGATAAGGCCTGTGGGCGATTTTGCTGGTCGAGAAGCTATTGCATGTAAGTTGTCAGTTCAGCTGGTAAGTAAATAGTGTGAGCAAAGAATCCTACAGGGTTGCGCTCGTATTTGGGCTCACCGCCTCTTGGCGGCATTCTTGAATAGTAACTGCTGATAAAGTCTTGCAAATCCTTCTCATTGTCGATGGCGAGAATCGTCTCGCGCAAACTTCGCGCATCAGGAGAGTTCTTCAGAGGACTAATGCTGAGGCCGTTACTGAGCAGGAGCTTCTCGTTAAAAGAGGCTGGAGGTTCCTTAGCAATGTTCAATGGGGCCACACAATCGGACCTACCAAATTTCTGCATCTGCAACACCACCCCTGAGTCGCATTCTTTCACAATGTCATGAAGCGCCTTCACTGTCTCGGGTCTGGTTTTGTTAATCAACTCGCCGCGCTCGACCTGCACAGTCTGGACCTTGCTCATATAATCTTGGTCGGCAGCCTGGGCTTTTCGCAGCAGATCTTCCTCATGCTGTTGCGCCGACTTAGGCCCCCTGATTCCGAACATTTTGCCCCCTTGCCGACCTGTCGTATCACCGGTACGAGCCCTATCGTACTCCTCGGCGAGGCTGTCGTATTTTGCTTTGGACTTGCGCATCGCATTCTCCAACTCGACCACGCGCTGCTCAGCCGTCAACCCGCTCTGCTTCCATCCTTTCCTCGACTTCTCGGCAATAGCGGCTAGCTCTACCAAGTCCTCGTGCATTTGGTGTAGCGACATGGCGAATTGAAGCCCGTTGTCGGCCATCCGCTCGTGGATGATCATCATTTCCTCGTAAGCCTTTGCGAAAGAGCCGCCGCGCAGATCGGCTCGTTGTAGGCTCTCTTGCGACATCCTACATAACTTCTTCATCCCGTTGGCATGTTCCTCTTCGAGCACCGAGCGCTTTCTGAGGAACAGGGCGAACTCCTGCGGCGCAAAATATGTCAGCAATCGGGGCACGTGGTGCGCTGGAAGTGGTGGAAACCGTACCTTCGCGGAAGCGATACTCTGTTTCAGGCGATTGAGCACCGCCGAGATGCCAATCTACGAAGAATAAGTCAGCAGGTTGTACGCAGAGCGCAAGAGATTCCCCAGAGTTGCACGCACCTCGGAGCTCAACACTTCCTGCACATGGGCGACGGTCTCGTCGTCAACCGCTGAGGCCGAGGGGTTATTCAGGCCGAGGTGCCCCGTCGCGGTGCCCCCGTTCTCGGGGGCAGTTGCCGCATCTCCCAGAGACATCGCGGCGGCCGAATGCGTGGTGACGATGCCAGTTGCGAGGTTGTTGTCTGCAGAAGTCAGAGTCGGGAGTCGAAGGAGTTGTGGCGGATGCGGCAGGTTTGATGCCGGGCATTACGTATTGTACTCGATCTCGCCGAGCGCAAGAATCTCTAAGCCAATCCCGTCAGACCACCCGACGGTTGGGGCGGGAGGGATCAGAGCTGCTGCCCTGTCTGTGGCTGACCAGTTGTCGTTTGGTTACTAAATTAAGTGCTAGCGGGGCTGATCCAACGCGAGCGCTGGAAATCCTTGGATGGGCCCTGAAAAACTCCGGTTGTCCTTCAATTCTCGGCACGGGTGACGGCAGCCCCTGGCCAACTCAATTTCAAGGTTACGCAGCAAAGCTCCAGGTCCCGCGTTCCACGTTGTCGCCTTGCAAACGCGCAGCGCGCAATCATGGCATGCATTCGCTGCCGATCGAATCAACCTCACAGGTGTTGAAATCTAGGTATATGAAATATTGCCACTGCGTGCGTGGAAGAAGTGCACACGGTCAGGTGTGGAGTGCAGCCCCGTACCTACTGACTGTAGCCGTCGGCGGTCAGGAGTGCATGAACTGCTGCAGTTTCAATCCAGAGCAACCAAACCACAACCGTCCAGGTTCAAAAGACACCCACCAGATCGTGCCTTTGACGACCGCCGCACATGGAGTTTCCCCTGCAACCCCCGCGCCACCCATGATGATGATCATACGAAGACACGCAAAACCAATGCTATGCCTCAGAAACAAACCCGGAATGCAATCAACGCTCCTAGTTTGACGCGTCGCATGTCTCTTTTCCGCCCGGGTTGTTGGGATACCTACCTTGGCCTCTCGGGCCTCCTTTCCCGCCTTCGGTTTCCAACAAGCCAGTGAAGCTCGTCCCCCTGCGTTGGATTCTCACACTCTCAGGACGGATTGCCGGAATTATGAGCCAGCCGGACACGAAAGAACACCACTCCACGTCAATCCAAAGTGGCTCGCTCCCCTCACCACTTTGTGTTGGCGTTTGGCAGATAAGTCGTCTTCCATACATGTCTATGCATTTCGGACCGGCAAGCCGGACCTGGGAAGTCGGAAACAAAGTCAACAACGGATTGCTGCCGACGTCCCAAGCATTGTTTGCTTCAGACCCCTTAAACCGTGCTTCATCTGAAGTTTGCCAAGGACCCAGTTTACCTGGTTTGGCTCAATAACTGAATAGGGATTGGCTCGACGTCCGAGCTGAGTACACCAAACAGACGAACCTTTTGCAGCTAGCCGTCCACTATCTGGGTTGACCTTGAGATATACGGAGTACGACCTCAGACGCCCCACTAACAATCCTGCCGTGACACCCTTCCACGCAGCTAGGCTGACACACGTCTGTTCCCGAAGACGAGGGAACAGGCCCAAGGCCCGGTTTTCCAACGGCACTTCAGAGTATTTGAAGGGCACGCTCGAAGTCACAATGTCGCTGGATTCGAAATGTGGTCAGTCGAAATGCCTCGAACCTCCCGGCTGGCTGGGTTATAGTATCGAAAACATATGCCAGTATCAAGACAACCGAACAGCTAGGATGATCTTCAGCGTTCTGGCCGTTCATTAAGATTGAGTTTCATCCCCGTCGTTAATTTTCTTAATTTCTTCTTGCCTATCGCAGAATCTGCGGAGACCAGCATCTACGTTTGCTGTTTACGATGTCTGGCGGCGGAATTTCAACCCCTGTTATACTTCCTTTGCAGTGTTCGGTTGGGTCTGTATCGATTATTCTATTTCAAGCTCACCAACACGTCATCTGGATCAGATGAAGCCCTTGAGCACCGCAGCTTCCGCGTTCAAAATGGATGAGCCGGCAGCTCCAATCACAGCTTTGAGGGTGTTAGCATCACGGCTGAGGCCCATTCGGCGGACATAAGACTTACTGTTGTGGCTCAGGGCCACGAATTTGATGTCGAAGATGCCGCTCTCGTCCTCTCTGATACGACCAACACTGATGGTATAGCCCTTGGAGAGTTCGCGGTCGAGGCGAGGCTGCGGCCTGTCAGGCTCATCAAAGACCTTGATAGATGGCTCGGGTGCTGACGGGCAGCCAAGTTTCTGGGCGTCGGATACATAGCTGCGCATGGCCTCCTTGACCTGCTCGGCCGAAGGCGGCGGGCGCTGGGTGAACCGCAGCGATACGCATGCTGTGTGACCGTCAAGCACTGGTACACGGTTGCAGGCTGCCGAGACTCGCAACGTCTTCTGATCCTCGAAGGCGGTGGCCTCGGCGTTGAGGCTGCCCAGGATCTTTTGTGCCTCGGTCTCAAGCTTATCTTCCTCGCCGGAGATATACGGAACCACGTTGTCGATGATGTCCATACTGCTGACGCCGGGGTAACCTGCGCCCGAGACAGCCTGCATGGTCACCACGGAGACGGTATCGATCTTGCCAAAGCGCGCCTGCAGCGCGGCAAAAGGGATGACAAGACCAATGACGGCGCAGTTGCTGTTGCACACGAGGAAGCCCTTCTGTAGCCCGTGGGTCTTCCGCTGGTGGGGGATCAGGTCCAGGTGGCTGAGGTTGACGGTCGGGACGACGAGCGGCACAAGCGGGTCGCGGCGATAGTTCTTCGCGTTGGAAAAGACGCCGAAGTTTGCAAGCTGGAACTCCTTCTCGATCTCGCCGGCCACGTCGCTGTCGAGACCGCTAAAGATGATATCGCAGTCGGAGAACTCGCTGGCCTTGCACTCGCGCACCACCAGGTCGCCGACGGCGGGGGTGATGGGGCTTGACTGCTTCCATCGGACGGCGTCGCGGTAGGCTTTACCAGCTGATCGGGAGGAGGCGCCGACGGCGACCAGGCGGAGGGAAGGGTGCTGCTGGAGAAGGAGGATGAACCGCTGGCCGACTGAGCCTGTGCAGCCAAGGACACCTGCAAAGCAGCGCGCATGGTCAGCTGCTTGAGAGACGTTCGAGGTACGGGACGGCGGGGTAACAGATGTGGGTATTTGGCGACGTACCGCAGTTCTTGATCGGCAATTGAGACATGATGCTGGATGCTGTGATATACTGGCTATGGCAGGGAGTCTGGAAATCCAAGCAATTGTCTTTGTGGGTTACAGAGGGGACGAAGGGAAAGGCTCATCAAGTGAGTCAGTTTGCCTGTCTTTGGTGTTGATTTTCTCGCCATCTCGATCATCTTGCCCCGCACCCCGCGATCGGAGCTGATTGAGTGGGTCGCCCCTTCTCAAACAGCAGTGGGTGCACTGGTTTTGAACCCGTAGGGCTGGTAATTTGTAGCTTCATCGCACCATCCACGTCGAGCTTGGAACGGACTGGTAACTAGCAGTTGCGCAACAAAAAGGCCCTCAGCGCCTAAACACAATTAAGATGTAGCTGAGAGCTTGCAGAAATCCAATGCGTTCAGCACCACCAACTGAACACCCACGTTGGAATACCAATGTCTGGCCACTTGATCCAAGACCACAGCCCGGAACATTTGACTCACCACTCGGAGTATTGGATCCGCAGGCTTTACGAATGGCACGGGTTTTCGCTCTTCAATGCCCAGCAACCGTTCAATCGCATCTTCTGCATATTTTTCTCCACAAGTCCGACCAAGCAAGTACCTGGTTAATGAAGATTCTTGGGACACCCTGGTCAGCTGAGGCCGCCGTCCAGCTTCGGTCAATGGCTGGTACAGGACCATCAACTCTCGAAGCAGTTTGCGATGGAAAGTCGCGCCAAGGATGCCCATCACGGCTGACTGCTGATGATACTTAGTCATGGTAAATTGATGACAGCCGACACGAAGCTGATGGCGAACCCACGGATCACCCTCGAGATGGCGTCGAATCCCAGCTGCTCAGGCTCACTAGTGCCCGTGGCCTCCCCACCCTACCCGCCTCTTCTAAATCCTTTCACAGCCTTGCGATGCAGGGGTGCGGGAAGTTGATACGTCCTCACATCCCGGTCAGGAAGAATTCTCAGCCGACCTCTCCTGTCGACCCGAGCTGGAGTTGTTGTTGTTTTGTTAGGGCTCCCCGATCGATATAGTTGTTGCTCGCTCCATTCACCAACGGCCTCTATTGCGCCTGTCAGGCAGTTCTCACTTATTCCATCCTCGAATAGTCCCATCTCAATCCTGTAAGCTGTTTCCCAAATATTACCGCCCTCCGCCCTCCCGCTCCTCCTCCCGGGGCTATCATATCGGACTCTCATCGTCAACTCCATCGCACAGCATCTGCGGATTTACATTCGTCTAGACTCTTGGCATACCACATTAGCTCGGCTGCAAGGCAGCGCTGTAAGACTCGGTCATCCAAGTCCACAGGAGCCGACTTGCTGAACGGCTGTATCCCGTAGGACTCCTGTGGCTAACCGTGTTCGTGAAGAAAAGAAACACCGGGGAAGCAAACATACACCGCACCCCCCTCAGCCTCCACACCTACCTACAGCATGGCCTACGCCACTAATGAGGACGACCCATCCTGGTCTGCCATCAAAATGGTCAACATGTCCCGTCCCGTTGATGTCGAATCGCCCTACTCCACCGCCAAGCTAGCAGGGAAGACTATTATTATCACCGGCGGTGCCTCCGGCTTTGGGGCGGCCTTTGCCCGTCACTGGGCTCGGCACGGCTCCCACATTATTTTGGGAGACGTCAACGACGCGGCCGGTGAGAAGTTGGCCGCTGAGCTCCGCACGCTACCGGGCTCATCCGGCCACCACCACTATGGCCACTGTGACGTACGGTCTTGGGAGGATCAAGTAGCTCTGTTCAAGCTCGCGAGCACCGTGAGTCCTACTGGCGGCATCGATGCCGTAGTCGCCGGCGCCGGTATCGTGGAGATGGGCGACGCCGTTACTGGTTCCACTTTTGATCTACCCCGTGGGCTGGACGGTGACAACCCGCCACCACCATCGCTCAACGTCCTGGGGGTCAACTTGACCGGCGTCATGTACACCGCCCACCTGGCTCTCTTCTGGTTGCGTCGTAACGGCGACGCTAGGGACCGTCACCTTCTGCTGATTAGCTCTATCGCCGGTCTTGGTCCTCTTCCCGGCCAGACCGAGTACACGGTCTCGAAGCACGCCGTCATGGGACTGTTTCGCGCCATGCGCGGCACGAGCTGGCGCCAAGGTGTGCGCGTCAACGTCCTGGCGCCCTATTTTGTCGAGACATCGCTGCTGCCGTGGCAGGGCATGGCACTCCTTGCCGGTGGTGTTGTGGGCACCGTCGAGGATGTTTTGGATGCAGCCACCAGGTTGATGGCCGACGAGACTATCGTTGGCCGTGGTCTGGTGATTGGCCCGAAGGGATATGTTGAGCAATTTGGTGCCGACGGTGAGGAAGTGAAGCCGGTAAATGGAAAGAAGAAGGGAAAGGAGCAGGCCGTGTGGGAGGTTTATGCGCACGACTACCAGCGGGTCGACATTTTTGTTTGGCGATACTTAGCCATGATTAATACCGCTAAGAGGGTTAGGGGGTGGGTTGGGACGGTCAAGGATCTGTTTGGGATCTGGAGGGGGCGGAGGGCCGTCAACGGTAAGGGGAGGAGGTGAGAGAATGATACCGCTGAGCAGCACAAGCAAAGGGGAGGAGACTACGAGAGTGGGGTCCATGGGGGAAGACGGAATGGAGTGGGCGGCAAGCAGTTCCGGTTTCGAAGCGGGCGGCCCAGCACTGTTTCCGTATATTGGGAGGATGTGTGTCGTGTCCGGTTTTGGTGTAGATTTCAGGATTATCATGTCAAGCGAGAGAAGATGTTGGGTCAGTAATGCTAATCCTGTTGTGCTTGCCATCAAAAGCACTGAGTTGTGTGTCAGTTGGCCAACTAGTTCAAGGTCGGTTACCTTTGGAAAAAGGTGTCGCAATGCGATTACCGACACGAGAAACATGGCTCGCAGCAATTTATCATACCGAGAAGCCCAGGTCACGACGTACTGTACCTGTATGGTGCCGAGGCTTGGTTGTTCTCAAGCAGATTGGGTTCTGACAACTCTAATTCTGTCAGCCTTGCGTCGCCATCAGCCTCGAGGTCACACCGCTAAGAGCTGCGGGATTATCTGTGTTGTACGTAAGGAAACCTCCCCCGACCCTGCGTTCTTATTTCGCGGATGTGTACGCTAGGTAGGTAGAGATTGAGTTCAGGTACCTTACCTAGGTAAGGTAGGTTCCCGCGGAAGCAGCTAGCTAAGCTATAAGCAGGTACCTACCTACCTCGGTCTAGCCAGGGCACTATCAAAGTCAATTGCTCCCATGCCCATGGGTGAGGTGGGACTGTTGTACGATTCGTTAACATGTGAAAGTAGCAAGAATCTACAATTGACTGCTTGTTGAGGAAATTGTTTCAAGGTGACGCAACTAGTGGCGAGCTGAAAAATCACAAGATGCACTTTGCAACAAAGAGCAGCTCCGAGTTCTCGGTTGAGCTCCCGGAACGGGAACGGGAACGGTGAAACGGGAAACGGGAAACGCCAAAGGATTATCATATATGGCCTGACCTCAAAAGAACGTTTGAATTCATGGTATCTGTTTGCGCTTCTTTCTCTTTACGTGACAATGGTTGAGATATAACGTCCGTGAGAAACCATAGCTGTGGATTTCGCAACCGGAAGAGGTAAAGTGCGAAAGTAATGACAATGACTATGACTCGGACTCAGACTTGAACTCGGCAGCGGGCAAAAATAACAGTAGAACACCACCGCCATGGAAAGCGAACCATTCCAACGAAACAACGACCCGATGCCGGAAATAGATGCTAAATGCTAACCTTTGAGTTCGCCGCGAGAGGGGAAATGTCGGCTCCGATGCTTCCTATGCGAAAACATCAAGGAATGCAGTGCTCCGGAAAGGAACCAAGCCCCGATGGCCAGCGGCCAGTATGACAATCCCAAACCAAAGAGTATCATGAGAAATAAAAGCTACAAAAATTCCCGATCACAACGGACCCCGGTCCATTGTTCAAAGCTATCCAGCCAAATGAAACCAAGGTACGAAGAAGAAAACCCTTGATGCGATCCCGTTTTGTGTGTTACGCAAAGCCTTTATAGATCCTCCATTTCCAGATCTTTTGCCGGCATTCCCGATGTGTTTGTGTTCCCGTGGTATGATGGATGGATGGGCCTCCGTATTTTCTCTTCGCGCCCTCGTATTGAAACTCCCTTTTCGAGCTTTTTTCTTTTATCCCTCGCTCGTTTCATGCCGCCGTAAGCCGGAAGATCCGTCGTCGTACAGGTACAGGTGTTCTCGGTAATTTGGAAGCACGCTCTCAGTCCGACCCTTCTAGAAGGCAGGTGACCCGCCCTTCCGATATGAATAACGACGTTGTTGACCCAGAAACTCCTACGGGTGCCCCGTAGACCCGTGTCAACCCATGCTGTCCCCTGCTATGATAAACAAAAGCCGTCGCGACGCCCTGGCCAATGCCCACCCGACCGCACGCCCTTGCTTGCCATGATATACCGTGTAACCGTGGGGGGAAAAGCCGCGAGACTATCGCCCAAAGAAGATCCCGGAAGCCAAGAATACTGCCCAGGGCCTCTTGCGGCGTCAAACAGTCTCTAAAACTCCCTCTCCACCCGCAAAATGAAACCA
>Ga0247760_1000277_pt1 | contig 57454 bp, 71 predicted proteins | sample UWRJL171409R4_FD_179936 | JGI IMG/M metagenome (GOLD analysis project Ga0247760, IMG submission 179936) | Plant litter microbial communities from Arlington Agricultural Research Station in Wisconsin, United States - UWRJ-L171-409R-4 | ecosystem: Environmental > Terrestrial > Plant litter >...
TCAGCACCCCCCCCCCCCCCCCCGAGCGTGAGCATTGCCTGATATCACCATAGGTCTTCTCGGCCGGCGAAGCCGCCGCTCTAATAGACCAGATCATCCATGGCTCTGGGAGCCATCTTTACGATTTGAATCCTAACGATACGCCCGCCGCCATCGCATGGTTCAGAGTAGGCAACTCCCCCCATCCATCTCAGGATAACGCTCACACATCGATAGGCGGCATGGTACGGCGTGCTAACGTACCATCTCTCTCTCTTCTGCTCGAAACTCGCCATCCTCTCCCTCTACATCCATATTTTCGCCTTCAAATGGGCGCGCGTGGCCGGCCAAATCCTCCTCGTTATCGTTGTCATTACCAACATCTTCATGATCGTCACGACACTCACCGCCTGTATCCCCCTCCACGCCTACTGGGAGTTCATGATCCCGCGCGATACCGTGTACTGCCACCCTCAGAGCTTTTGGTGGGCTAACACGGGAATGCACATGGTGCAAGACGTCCTGATCTTCCTACTCCCGATGCCTGTTGTCTGGGGCCTCATGCTCCCGCTGCGCCAGAAAATGATGCTCTTTGCCGTCTTTGGCTGTGGCTTTGTCGTGTGCTTTATTTCAATCCTCCGCCTGCCGAGACTGTACCAGAACGATATGAAGAGCCACGACTTCACGAAATACTACGACTTCACTTACGAAGCTGTCGAGCTATCCTATCTTACCTCAATCGAAGTGAACGGCGCAATCGTCTGTGCTTGCGCCCTAACTCTCAAGCCATTCTTTGCCAAGTTCTTCCCCAGCGCGCTTGCTTCGTCTCGGTCAAAGACTTCGGAGGGGGCCAGAAATAACGTGGGCAGCAATGTCGGTATGCGTGGGCCACCAACAATTGGATCGATGCCGTCCAAGCAGCCTCTGAGCCCAGCAGACAACGAGCTCATGGGGAGAATAGGGGGCAGCCGAGGGGGTAGCAATGGGTCGGGGAGGAGGAGTAATGCCTGGTTGGAGAGCTCGCGAGGATACGTGGAGATAGACGAGTGGGGGGTTGATGTCGAATTGGCTGAGGGCATGCGCTCGAAGAAGGACATGACAAAAGAGGTGAGCGACAGCAGCGAGCACGAGAGCACGACCGACAAAAAGGACGACGAGGATGGGATTACAAAGGTCGAGATCAAGATCGAGACCCAGAGCAAGAAGGAAAGATGACGGGTGGCGGCGCAACAGGTCTGGGAAACGGCTATGACATGGATATAATTGGAGATATGGGGGCTGTAGCTTGGATATTCTTTTCAGGACTGGATAATAGTTGGGAATTTGGAGTATGCGGGCGCATCGGTATACCTAGGTCATGATATTTGGTGTGTAACTAATTCGCATTGATATCAAGAATCGAATGATGGTGGATGCTGTTGCTACAAAAGCTCCAGCCAAGATCTCTCTCTGCGAAAAGAAATTGTGTTCGAAAGCCCCTGGCTCAGCCCATTCATCCAGTACACGACATTGAGGTCAGATCAGGGAGCGGTACGGAGGCTCCGGCGAAAAGAAAGAGTCTCCTAAGCTAGTACGTGGACTGAAGATGCCTTCCTACTGTACAGGTCACCCGTAGCTTTCGTTATTCCAGACCATCTCACATTCTGATAACACCTAGGTAGATAAATACTGAAAAGAAATTCTTATATGTTAAAAAGTCCAGTGATGTGATAAGCCTAGGCCTTACTGTTCCAGAGCAAGATTGTGTGAGGATTCCAAGAACGCATTTTCGCAGGGAGATAAGAAACTCTGTTTTTTGGCCTGAGCCTTCATACCATGGACGGGGCGCGTATGAGAACTCGCGTGTGTGCCCGAGGGCTTGCCCCTGTTTTTAGGAGTGGCACAAGCACCGAAGGAGATATTCAGAAATATTTAGAGTTATCATACTTTTCCTATCAGCCACAAGAGTGTTCCATGAGGCGCCTACGAGGCCATATTAGAGCTTCAGAAAGCGTAATTTCGAAACACTTTAGCTTACCAGTTCGCGCTTTACGCTACCTCAGTTTAAAGTAGCTGCTGCGTTGGGAGATCTGGTGTAGGATAGCGGCCTAATGGCCTTGTAATGGACAAGGACTTGCTGATATGGCCGACAATATGAGGCTGCCTTTGTCTGCATTGTTGCCAGAGTGCTCCAACTTGGCAGGCTTGTAGGTAGGCGTGCCACCACCCGGTGGGTATTCACTGGGATTGAAGTCTCACGGAAAGCATATTTCGTCTTCTTCTGCCGAGTTTGACGCGCGCAAGTTTGGCCCACAAATCCAAATAAATTCTACGCCGAGTGAGAAAGTATAAGACGCCCATGTGCCACTCTAAGCCTCGACTTGACCGTTCAAATTCCCCACGCTCTGTCAACGCCTCCCCGCGCAACCTCCGGCGATACAGCTGCCCATCCGTCACCAAAACGAGTCATTGAGACGCGCCACGTAACGAAAACCACCACATCGAATATGGCGACATCTGGCAGACATGCAATGTCGATGTCGAGGGATCCCCCAGCCCACAATCCCACGCTCGAAGAGGCACAAGCCATAAGGACATATGTCGTCACCTCCGACCTCAACGGCCTCCATGCCATCTGCAACACGACCTACAAGCGATGCTGTGCCGCGCTCCACGCCATACGTCCCGGAGCGCACATGTACCCCGGTTACATCTTCGCCAGCCTCAGCCAGCAGCCTGGCAGCCCACACATCCTGCAGCTCGCCTTTCGCGGTCCCAACCCACTCCGTAAGTCCCTCTCTCTCTCCCTCCCCCTCCCTTCCGCCAACCTCCCTTCTCCTTCTCCACGACTAACACCCTCCCGCACAGTAATCCTCGACTGGATCCTCGACCCCATCAAATGGGAGCGCTCACCCGCAAACGCCAAAGAAAGCTTCCTCAAAGCCAAGACCGCCCCTCTGAACCGCACCCTCTTCATGGAAGCCTGCGCCATCCCCGCAGGCCAGCACACGCGCGCCCTCCTCCAGCGACTCCACAATCTAGGCATGTTCATCCCGGGCGACGAGAAGCGGCACGACGCCGAGGGACATTGCGCGGCGCATATCGCGATGCATATGAGGAATTTGACGGCGCTGGAGTGGATGAAAGATACGGGGGTTAATCTGCTGGTAAAGAGTGCGGTTGGGGAGTCGACTTGTGGGCATATTGCGGTGCGGGATGGCTATTTCGAGGGGATTGTGAAGCTGTGGTCGTGGAATACCGGGGTGACGGAGGTTGTGGATGGGAAGGGGAGGAAGCTGGTGCAGCTCGCGCTGGAGAAGTATGGCATTGGAGGGAAGATGTATTGGGATCTGTACAACACGATTCCAGGGTTTTTGGACGCAGAGGAGCTGGGGCTGCCGGAGCCGTTGAATCCGTCTTACAGATCGCCAGGATCGCTGCTGGCGAGCGGTGGTGTACTAGGAGGCTCGGTAGCGAGTACGGGGTCAGGGACAGGCAGCCAGCAGGGGCGTGTGGGGCCCCAATCGTCGCCGCTAAATCGCTTTGCCCAGCTGAATCGAACCGGAATGAAGACGGAAGGTACGCCCGGAAAATATCAGCTGTCTCCAGTACCTGAGGAGACTGAGGAGCCCAAACCAGCACCGAAGACACCGCGTCATTCACCTATCAGCACCTCGGCATCGTGCTACGCGCAATATCCACTCTCACACCCTAGCGGACGCCTAACTCACCCCAGCCAGCTGAATCGACCTGGAATAAAGACGGCAGGTGCATGTGGAGGGCCTCAACTGTCGCCGGTGCTGAAGGGTACCGATGAGCCTAAAGTTGGACCAGAGACGTCGCATCAATCACCTACTATGAGCGCCTTGTCATCGTACTACGCGCAACATCCCCTCTCGCAAGCCGCCGGAAGTCGAAATCACCTTGCCCACCTATATCAACCCAAAATACAGACAGAAGGCACAACTGGAGCGCCCGAACTGTCTCCGGTACTCGCCGATGACAGTGGACCAGAGACAGGCCAGTTTTACCATCTGTCCAACCAGATGACCGAGCCGCAACGCCCTCCCTCGCGGCCCACTGGCCGTGTATCAACCACTCCGACTCGGAGTCGATTCAACAATCACAATTCTCGCGCAAGAATGGCGCCATACCAGCGAACCCCCCAAACGGTTCGTGCAGCGCCTCGAGCTGAACAACCCGAATCCAGTCAGCCCCGGTCCCTCGACAATACCAGTATGGCCAGTGGGATGCTCGTCGCGGATGAGTTTCAGTCGCTGGAGACTAGCCAGGACGCGAACTGGGTGTCGGGGTCTCCTCCTACCTACGGGCTTGGAATCAACACATGGGGACAGAGCGAGAACAGTGGCTTCTTCTAGAGGCGTGGGGCTGTCTTGTGTGATTCTGGGGCTTTTGGGCGGGCGTTGAGCCGTGGTTGGCAATGGGTACCTATGTGCACGGTGTCATGGTGGGCGAGGGTTATAAAGCGTGCTTTCGGGAGTTATTGGTTCATCAAGCGCTTTGTGATTTCACTTTAGACTTACACTGTTGCTGTTATCTGGCTCTCATACATGTTCACCTGAGCACTATATTCTCAGTCCTACACCCTGTTGTAGATGTACATATCTTAGAGAAAGAAGAGTGTTTATTAGCATCGCAGCATCTATCTATTCTCATCACAGCTACCTAACATTTCGTACTTCTTATCTGTCTTACTCACCAATCTAGAAGGCTAGTTGGAACTTCTAGCTCTCCTTCGAGGTAAGGCTGTTGGGATGGAGCATACGAGTATAGCCGTGGTTTCTTTCCAGAGCAGATCTTTGAGTACAGAGTCCAACCTCTTCTACATTTCGTCATTGAAATGAAGGGTTCTTCTGGATAATATCCCAATTTCCTGATTCCCATTGCGTCAATATATCCCAGCTCCTTTCATACTCCGTCAGATGACACTCTTACGAGGTCATGCCGGTCCCGCTGCCACGGTTGACATACTGCGCAATTTGAACTACCTGTCTCTAGCGGTGGGAAGATGTCGACAGTCGTATAACCAAGATCCTGCCAATACGAAGGGTGGGCATTTAGGACCTGATGAGGTAGTACAATGGTTAACTTTCTTTGAGCTTGAGGCAAAGTACCTTCAATACGGGACAAGTTAAGCCACCAGAACTCATAGTGTTAATCCCCTTTGTTTACCGTATTTACATCCCGCCGTGGTCAAAGCCGTCGACTTATACCGGTATTCTGGGCGGATGTAGCACCCAATTTGTCAACGGCAATCGCGATAGCCTTCTCATCGGACCTACATGAAATCGACGCTGTACAAGACCAACGATACGCATTTCTGATGAGTATATATATTCTTTGCTTTGCAACCTCGAATCCCCAAACTTACTTTAAGCACTCGCAATACTACCACAGCCAGAAGTTCACTCGCGCAACCTACCGTCAACACACAGTTACAACCTCACAGCCACCTCCGGCCCTTCGTAATTTAACCAAGGCTCGCGATGTCACAGCAAGACTGGCCTCAATATCGAAACTTCCATATCCAGGTAATATTTGCTTGTGCTAAGGAGGGGACTAGGTCTTTCCCGAGGGTCAACAGCCGCCCACCCGCTATGTCTCAAAACTGAGCACGTGTCTCAATGAAATGGCCGGTGCCTATAATGTCACAACTGGCAGGCTACTCATGACCGCGGCGGCACCGGGCAGGAAGCCGTATATCAGGATGACCGCGGATACGGACCCACGCATCACGCAGTGATGAATGGTAGCTCTGAGCTGGTTAGGTGGCAAGACAGGATGAACCATTACTTTGCCTACGGGGCGGAAGATGGCATCGGGTCCACCGCGGTTTCTCCCGCGATCAAATACAGGCACAAGGCTATTGACGAGCGCGTGAATAAAGACGAAACTGTAGTCTTGCAAGCTCTTTGCGATATCGATCCCGAACTCTTCCAGTACTTGCCCAAGGACGTCGTTCACGAAGATGATGATCTCGCAAAATATGCCAAAGACCAGGACGTGCGTGAAACAAGCGAAGCCTATAAATATATCTTGGGAAGAATCCGCCAGCTGGGAGTCGACGGCAAGGCCTCGGGCTGAAATGCACAACATGGACCGGGGAGCGCCAGCGTAGCCGGCCCAGGCTCAGAGTACGCGGGGTGCTAAAAAGGACGAGAGACTCGGCGGTGAGAGTAATGAACGAGTCCTGGTGGACGAGACATGGGTGCAGAACGGGCTTGAATTTAACAAACTTTGGTGGTATGTTCTTTTAAGGGTTACTTCGGGGTTTCAGAGGTTATAATAGTGCGAGTAGGTAAAGTATTTTTTGGGGGTATGGGCGAGGGATTGGAAGAGATAGGTACCTATTCAACATAGGACGTGGGTTTAATGTAGTGAATGGCGAGGAAGGGTACCGTCCGTTTCGTACCTAGAAACCGCATGTCATGTCCTTGATTGAGCTGAACTTTGTTACTGGATAGAAGGTCTTACCCTGCCTCTTGGGCGATTTTGCCAGTGCCATTCTGGGCGGATGTTTCGGTGGTGTTTCTAGCGACTGAGAGGGATGATGTGTTAGAGAGGAGGGGATGTCGTTACGATAGAGTGAGGATGGTACAAAGGCTTTAGCCCAATGAAAGAGTCTCTCATCTCCGTACGAAAAATGCGTTATTCGAATCCTCACACAGTCCTCCCGGTCATCCAGAAACGGCGAGGCCTGGGCTTATCACATCACAGGCCTTTCAGAATGCCGGATTGCCTTTTAAGTATTTAAGCAAGTGTTCTCAAAATGGAAGATGGCCTCTAAAAGCGAGAGTTATGGGCGGTCTTTACGGTAAGAAGGCATTCTTTACACCGGCTAAAGGGTCCCTTTCCTTTGGCCCGAGCCTTCGTAGGTAAGGTACCAACTGCCTGTTTTCTGTGGAGTCACCCATGTCAGGAGAATGCTGCCCCCAATATTGATCTGCCCGGCCAATCAAATGTAGTATCTCGACCCCACACCACCAACCCCTCACCAGCCCTCACCGACACTTCTGCTCTCATGTTGCTACAAGTTCCCACCTCATCTCTCCAGGCATTCTTCTGTAGGGCGGTCGCCAGCAAACTCTCGGCTTTTCTGGCCGGTTGAGTCAACCCAGGCAGGGAACAATGGCACGCCGAACCTTCAAGACAGGCATGTGGTCTTTCCTCAAAGACGGCCTTTCCGAAGAGGGGCTTCCCGAAGAGTTCGCGCCGCGGAAGGAAATTGAGCAGGAAGATGTGAGTGATACACTCAACAGAGCCAAGCCCATCCTCTTATTTATCCACAGTACAGCCACTTCGCTGCCACGCCATTTGTCTACAATCCTCTCGATGGCCATCGTCACGCTTTCCGCCTCCTCAGACTACTGCCTGGCACGCGTCAAGATGCCGTAGCGTGCGAGTTGTATCCGACACATCTCGAGGATGCGGGAAAGTACGAGGCGCTCTCCTATGTCTGGGGAGATGCGGTAGGACGAAAGCCCGTGCGGATTGACGACCAAACTATGCTGGTCGGCGCCAATCTGCACTCCGCGCTGCTCAACTTGCGATACGAGGACAGAGAGCGGGTCCTTTGGATTGATGCCATTTGCATCGACCAAACGTCCCCCACCGAGCGCAACCAGCAAGTCACCATAATGGGAGATATCTACAAGCAGTCATGGCGGGTGCTGGTGTGGTTGCGAGACGCTGATGAGGAGATGACGCCGAAAGTGATGCACATGTTAGCCGAACTGGCCACTGGTGCATTGGAGATGGCGGGCAAAGAAAAGCCTATCCAGTTTGGCCATGGGCCAAGAAGCGATATTGACGGCGGAGACGACGAGGAGAAGAGGTTGAAATTGTGCATGCTTGACAACATCCCCGAGTCCATGATCGAGCGTGCTGATATTGAAGATCCACTGGCCGACAAGTACCGGAACGACCTCTCGATAATGCACCTTATCGGCTCACAATGGTGGTATCGCGCCTGGACCTTGCAGGAAATACTACTCCCTGGGCGTGCTGTGGCGGTAGTGGGCCAATTTACTATGGACTGGTGGCGTTTCTGCGCAGGCACCAACCACGGCTTCAACATCGGCATCTGGGCACCTATCACCATGGGTGTCATCATCGACTCTATGGTTTTGCCCTATCTGTCGGTGCAGCGCCTACAGGAGAGAAGGGCCAGGAGCGGCCTGGGCCACACAAACGACGCGCAGGAACTGCTGGAGTTACTGAACAGCAGTCGGTTCAGAGCTGCCTCAGATCCAAGAGACAAAATATATGCCCTTCTGGGCCTCGCCGACCGCGGCGGCGCGGGGACGGCGCCACTTGGAATCGTGCCTGACTATACATTGCCTGTGGCAGACGTCTATCAGCGGGCAGCCCAGCAGCTCATCCGCGTCTCCGGCACGCTCGACGTTCTCGGCTCAGCTGGGCCCATTGCAGACCACACGCCCGAGTTCGACCTCCCGTCGTGGGTGCCAGACTGGAGCTACACCAAAACCGTCTGCTCACCTCTCATGCACGATGCCCTGGGCCGGTACCGCACCACCCACGCCACCAATGGAACCTCCACTAACGCAACCTTTGCCGATTTTGGAAGGACGCTGATTCTTACTGGCCACGACGTGACCACCATTACCGCTCTATCTCCCGTACTTCATCGCATTGTTCACAGATCCGACGAGTTCGACGGTTTTATAGAGGACTGGATCGCAAAATTACCGCCAGAAGAGGACACCTTCAACAGGGTTACCTCTTTGGGTGGGTTTGTCGTCCAGATCATCTTCATTGTCTACGAGTGCCTGATGGCTATAGTCCCCCACTTGGGCATCTATCAAGACTGGGAGACATTTGCATCGGATGTGAAGCTGGTCGATCCCGATGGTAGTAACAATGGAGGAAAGGCCAGCACCACATCCTGGATTAAACCAGGCCACTCCGTATCCGGATTGGTGGCCAGGGTCAATTCCAAACTCAAACTACTGCAAACAGAGACCATCTCGCCACCTTCAGCGCTGGACGGCGAACCCTACGATCCGCTGGCCACTTACTGGCACACTCTCTGTACCGGCACATATGTGGCGTCTCAAACTACACCCAGCGCACGAGTCCAAAACCCCGAGTCGGCAACAGAAGACAAAGGCCCCACCCGAGACTTCTTTTACCTGTGGCGGGCGTCTCTGAAGCCTATCCGGGACATGCACCGTTGGCGCGTCGATCGCATGTTCCGCCCGATCGCTTTCATCGGGTACGTGCGCAAGACGTGGCGTAACTATGGCGATTTCGTGCGGCTCCTCGAGGGTGCGTACGAGCGGCGGTTGGCGCGGGGTGAGAACGGATACTTGTGTCTTGTGCCAGCGGCTGCGGAGGTCTGGGACAAGATCGTGCTGGCTCAGGGGGGCAGGGTTCCGCTTGTCTTGCGAAAAGGGCGAGGAGATGACGGTTCTGAGGGGGATTGGAGCTTTGTTGGAGAGGCGTTTGTGGATGGCATTATGGATGGAGAGGCGTGGGCGGAGGAGAAAGCTGGTCCGATCAGGATTCGATGAGCCAGGTAAAAGTTGGACAGCACAATGGAACTACTTCCCGTACATGAGTAGGTTCTCTTGATTCCATCTGGCTGAACATCTGATGCATCTCGTTAAGCTCGTGCGCCCGCGTTCGTGATACTAGAATGACGAAGTAAATTGAGCAAAAGCTCAAACAAATCATCCCAAAAGTGAAAGTGTTGATACCGGGAAACATAAAGTCTCAATGCCAAAGTGAGGAATATCTTCACCTCGCACAGCCGTGACAGTTCATGATCCGTTCCCTAGTCCGCTCCGTCCATGTCCCTATCCCAAATCCCGCTCGTCTTCTCCCCTCCACCAAAATCCCGCCCTGTTCACAACCCCAGCCTTCAAAAACGAGCCTGCATCTGCGGGACCGGTAACCCAATAGCCTTGAGCGTCAACCCATGATACATAAGACTATACCAAGGACTTCCCCTCCCGTACCGCTCAAGACACAGCTCAATCGGCGAGACCTTTCCCGAAGCCTCCCCCTTGATCATCAAAGCGTGTCTCGCATTCCAGTTCAGGAACCGCAACCCCTCTCGATCCTCTCCCAGAACGGCCAAGTGCGCTGCCGTCCGCTGGTTCCCATCGACGGTCTTGACGGTAAAGTCGAAACCGGCTCGGTGGAGCCACTCGAGGGTGGTTTGGTAACGGGCCTGCATGGCGATGTGCACGGCGAATTGGCCTTTGCAGTCATGCATCTTGAGGGAGGCGGCGCCGAATTGCTTGAACATGTTGAGGGACTTGTTCATGTCGGTTCTCCTGTAGGAGCAGGCGTGCAGGAACGGGGTGCGGCCGTGGGTGTCGGTTGAGTTGATGAAGGCGGTCCGTCTTTCTTCCCAGTTGGAACAGGTCTTGGGGCTGAAGTGGTATTTGCTTAGGGAGTATTCGAGAATTTCTGTGGGGTTTCGTGTCAGATGGAGGAATTAGAATGGGGTTTGGGGTCGGGTTTATCTCACTCTCGGGGTAAGGGCCATCGAGGGCCTCGTGGAGGATATTCTTGCCGCTGGTATGGACGGACTCAAGGATGGTTCCAACGTCCCAGATGGGATCGTAGTTTCGAAAGACGATGATCTGAAAGAGCCCATCGAGGGAGCCAACGTCGGATTCTCTGACAAACTGCCAAATCTGGCGGTGCTCAGCTGGGCTAATAATGCCCGGATGGGAGCAACATTGCTCTCTGTGATCCAGTGCTCTCATCATCTTGAGAAAATCGTGCTGATGTCGTGCAGGTAAATCGATTTGAGGATGGCTAGGTAAACTGGCAAGAGATTTGTCGTGCTGTAGTTAGCGACGATAGCAAAGACGCTTCTAGGTTCACCGCAGGGAAAGGAAGAAATGGGATTGTAATTTCTTTCGGTAGGAATATTCAACAAACACAGGAGCGGTTATATGTTTGCTGTCCGGTTGGGATTCCGTCTTTGGTTCCTATTGATCTTCAACTGAGCCTGTATTCAATAGGAAAGGTACAAAGAAGAACATTACTCTTCATGTTGTTCTTGACAATACAACGGGCATTACCTGCAAGTGAATTGACCTGGCAAACATCAACCTTCGTGTCACAAGAAACATGTCACATGCTTTCCGTCTGAACTCCGGCCAGTAAATCACCAAAACTTCATGGCATGAGCCCTGTCATCCTGAAAATTCTGAGGGGCTTAAAGGCACGGATGAGTTATCCCTTCAGCCATCATTCCCCGGCAACAATCCTCAGTGTAATGCAAATATAGGGCACTTCTTTTAGCGGGTCACAACACATGTAGAACACCAATTGAATCTTTGAGCGCTAGGCTACTACTTCTGTAATAACCCTAACCCTAACCATAACCCGATAATCTTGCCGGCGTTAGTTTCAAATTTTCTTTTACGAGAAACTCTGATAACTCTTATATTATCCTCCCAAGTTAGCGTAGTAGTAATGCCAACTCTTACGTTTATAGCCCTATCAAAAATGTTATGGCCGTTTGCTAGTAAAACTAGATTAGGGAGCAGGAGTGGTACGAGGGGTAAGAGGAGCTGTTGCTGATGCTGCGGCCTTGGGATTGCACAAGCGCGACCGCACAGCGCTAGCACATACACACACACACACGCATAAGCAAACGTCGATGATCGAGTCCCGTGCATAGCACACATGCATTGCGGTGATGGGGATAAGAACAAGTGTATGATAACATCCCCACTGCACTCCGTTCCTTCTTCTCAGCCTGACATGAGCAGACCAAGGGTGACAAAGTGGCCCAGCGGCGTTAATCCATCCTCACGCACCACCCCCACTCCCTTTTCCATATCATCTAGGATGCGCTGGATGTAGTCTCCTGCGCCCGAGAGGTGCAGGATGTGGGCGATAGCTGCGTGAAATGCCAAGAGGCGGGGCGACGGCGGGTCGATGGATGCGTGTTCAAACAGTGTTCTCGTGACTGGCAGCTTGTTTCCACCAACAAAGGGATGGAGAAATGTTTCAACACGGTATGTGTGCTGTGGCGCGTCGATAGCGGCAGTAAAAAAAACTTTGAACTTTCCAAAGTACTGATGCATCTGGTGGCTCAAGGTGGCAGCGTTGTACGGCCGGTCGATATCAGTTCCTTCAATGAGATGGATGATACCGCTGTCGAACATGTTCAGAATGGAAAGGGCGGCTTTCTTAGAATTGTCCCACCTCTCTGTTAGTGTGTGTGTGTGTGTGTGTAAAAACCAGTTCTGAGTCCTTGCCTGCCTGGGTCAGGGAATAAGGGAGAATATGTGCTACTTCAAGATTCATTGGTGGTGTCGTATCGTTGATTAGCAGATTGCCATCATCGCCAGTTGCGTTAGAACTCGAGCGTTCTAACCGCTGCGTCGCTTCATGGGCGTCAAACTCGTGTGATGATGCAGCGATGGCGATCTCGGACAAGACAGGTGCCTCGTAGCTCGGATATGCGCGCTTCAGGAGTGCCTGAGAAGCTCTTGATACGCTCCTCCAACCCTTGCACGCGCTGGATCACAGCAGAGTATACAGGGGAGGGCTGAGGTGTCTTGTTTCCTGAAGCCCGCACTTAGAGGGGATTAGTTACAGCGCCGGATATCCGCTTTTGGCACGTACAAGGCAGGAAAAAGTAGTTCAAAAGGTAGTCGGCATAGTCTGATAGCGACTGGCTAAGATCAGCGACCGTACCGTCATCGTCAAGGTCGAGATGATCGTCCTCGTGCATGCCCAGGGCCATGCACCGAAAAAAGGCTTGGAGAAACTTGTCTTGCGACTCGGGCGTGCGTGTATATTTGAACATGAGGCGGACAAGCGCTGGGCGGTTGTACTCTTTTTGCGGGCGGTTGCTGTTTCTCATCGTTTCGATAGCTTCAAAATGGCCGACAATACGGTAAAAACGGGCAACCACTCGTGCGCGCTCGTCGGCGTCTGTAAAGACCGGTTGTTGTTGCGCGGAAAAGTCCATTAAGCCCTCCAGGGACGATTGATAGCGGTGCGCTGGGGTCGGTATGGCGAGATATGGGTGGAACTGGGGAGAAGAGGTGGAAATGAAACACAAAAACGAAACCGACAAGCGGGGATTTTGATGGCTCAGATCATCACGTGTCTCCAGAATGTCCTGCAGGCGGTGTGTGTGCAGTGTCAACTGTCCCCACAAGGCAGTAGCTGTCCGAAGTTAGCGCAAACAACCTCATCAAGTCATCCATAGTCAGACCCTTTCAGCCCGTCAGGACTACTCATCATTTGCCGGAATACACTCAGAGAGTCACCTGCCCGCAGGTCCTCAGCTCGAACCTCCGCGACAAACTCGGCTCGGAGGATGTTCCCGGATTACTGCTAAACCTTCTGCTTCAAATCTAGAACTCCTTCTCGCCCCTCATCTCCTCTTTGAGAGCTCTCTTGTGCCTCATTCTGCTCCTTATAGTTGATATCGCACTTGTCAAGGTCATCGGAGCTGATATCGTTGTCGTGGATTTGACTTGCCTGTCATTTTGCGCTTCTTGTAGTACCTAGAAGATAGGGTTTTGCTCGAGCATTCCTTTGAGTGTGGGTCTGAGCCTCAGTTGGTATTAATTTGTAGATTTCTACAGTCTGCTCAAGGTCGTACGAAAACAATGCCATTCAAAACACGAAAACCTCGCCATCCCAGAAACCGACAACGGATAGTAAAGGGCTTTCTTGCCAAAGCCATTTGACCCAACAAAGCCATCCAGGGCTAAAGAACGAGAGGTATCGTACAAAATTGTTGACCAAAGCCGTTCGACCCACCAAGCCTGGGCATCCAACCACAAAACCACCCGACTAACAAAGCTATTGGATCCGACAAGAATGACGCCAATGACCCCTGCCGCTGAACCAAACTGACAAACAAGTTCGCGTCCTGATACGGGTACCGAGTAGCCGGTGAATATGTACAGGTTGAAATCAGCATAAAATATGCAAGGAAACCCCTCAACACCAAATCCAGCGGTCCGTCCCACTCATTAGAACCTGCCCATCGCAGAACGCCCTGGTATCTGCCGTGGTATCCCCAAACGCAGAAAAAAGCCCCTAAGCCCCAGAAATATACAGCAGTATGCGCCAGTCCCCCTCTGCTCCCGCTAATACTTAACCTCAAAACGAAGCTTGGATCCTGGCAGGTAGCGCTGCACCCGCGGCAATTTGGGCTTCGACTGCTTTTCCGTCTGTTTGTGTATCTTCTGCCTCAAGTACCCCGCAAAATCCGTACTGTTCACATACTGGTGGCGCGGTACGATGGTCATGATGAACTCCATCAGCTCCTCCCTGTTGTACGCAAACGCCAAAACTAGCCCGGTTCTCCGCTTCGCATTCATCGACTTCAGCAGGATCTCCACTCCTTTTAGCGCAACCAGCTCCTTGATGGCGTCCAGGTTTCCCAACCGCGCAGCGGTATGAACTGGCTGATCCCCGAATCCCCTGGACTCTCCTGGGTTGATCTGGGTATCGACTGAGACCTTGTGATGCAGGGCCAGGTAGCGAATGACGCCGGCGTTGTTGGCCTCGGCGGCGATGTGCATCGCCGTCAGCCCTCTTGAGTTCAACTGGTCGTTGAGCTCCCCGCCAAGAGTGAGGATCGTCTCCAGGCAGTGCGAGTAGCGGTCTCGCGGGGCGTGGCGGATAGCGTAAAGGACAGCATCTTCGCCGTTGGAGTCGACCTGTACGAGAAGGGCTTGCTTTCTCCACGGTCGGGCGGCGGCGCAGACTCCAAAGATGGGGTCGAGGATATCCTCGAGGATTTTGACGCCGCGTTCGCCGTGGTGCGCCGCGTGGTGCAGGACGTTTCGGCCTTGTTCGTCGCGCAGGTAGACGAGAATGCGGGCGCGGGTGGTTTTTCTCTCCAGTGCGACGGCCATCAGACTGACCTCGAGCGCGTTGCGATCACCCGTACGGATGAGGCGAAGGAGCTCCGCCTTCTTTTCGGGGGAAAGGTCGACCGGCATGGTTTTGGGTGATGAGATGGAGAATACGGGAAGAAGTTGCGAGGAGTTTAGCTTGCTGGTGAGGGATGCGCTGGTGAGTGAGCTCTTCGTTGGTGTTGGGTTTGGGTCTTCTGCGTGTGAGAGACGCGGAGGTGCAGGATCGCGGGCGCTCGGGAAGGCGCGCTGGATTTTTGCGACCTCTTATCCACTTGGAGGGCAAACTCTAAAAGCTCGCCGCACAATCGATTCCCGCCTGTGCGAGCCGCTGTTTCGAATTTTGCACTGAGCTGGGTTGGCATATGCTGGTGCTCGTGAGGGTAAAGTTTCGACATTGCCGGAGGTGACCAATACGTTCTTCGAATTCCGCAACCAAAGTTTCAAGCAGAATTAATACGTCATCAAAGATAGTATGCCCGAATTACAGTCTTCTATTCAGTACCAGCAGGAGGGAGGTCGGGATGCTCGAGAGAAAAGGCGCAATGTTTTCATCAGGTAGGTTCCCAATGAACCTGGACACCTGATATATGAGTACACCCTTAGAGAGTGCCAATTCCCTTTTGCTTGGTATGGCGCCAGGTAAAACATGCATCTTGTGGAGCTACCTTACATGTAGTCAGAAACATCAGTCCTGTGTTCTCCGACATATGTGATATCTCTTGTTCTGCGATGCGCATTAGGTGGTCACCTACTCTTCGTCAAAATGTTCCCTATTCTCTTTTCAATACTTGTCTAAAAGCATCGCTTATCGGTCAAAGGGGCGGTCTGAAAGCCGTTTACTCCAACAAGCTTAACCGTTTTAGCTTAATTCGACAGTTAAGCGGCTCAGTTCGAGAGCGGATCAAGAACGGTTTATTGGATAATTGTCGGCCAGGTTCTCTCCACTTACATGTTCGGAAGGCAAGAACCCGTCCAAAGCCCCCACATAAACTGCTCGTAAGCCTGCAAGCCGTTTATGGACCGCTCAGGGACGCTATTGGAAGCTGAAATGGTAGGGCTTGCAGTTTCGGGAACGGCTTGGTGGGCTCAACCAACGCCTTCAAAAGCCCCCTTAAAGTAGCGAATACCGATTTGGCTCACATTCACCCGATTTCAACGCTTAGTGTGCGGCCCTGAACAAGTGTCGCATGGCGCCCTGCAGGTGCCGTCGTGAATGTTGATGGCCAGAAGCTAGAGCTGAGAGAGCCCGTGCTACCCGCAATTAGGAAGCGCGACAAGATTCGGGTTGCGCAGGTCGTAGCACATCGAACTTGCCATCTTGATCATGTCATGCGAGTTCTTGAAACGGATGTCTGATTAGCGCAACTTGGCCTTACTTCATCATAAATTGCTCAGAAGTCTTACTGCCAACACACTCCATTACTCGCAATCATGTTGCAACATCAGGCGTTGCACAGGCCGCCAAGCCGACCAAACGAACGACATCCGTGTCCTGCAGCTTCAAGTGTCAACACATCCACCAGGGAAAGATCCCAATGGCCACGGTTCTTGGCTGGGCTATCAGGAAGCCCAAGAAGATGCCGCGCGACTGCAGAGCGCATACATCAATGCCCATCTTCGAAGCAACCTTTCTCTTCGCGTCGCTCGCAATCTAACTCAACGAAACGCGGCAGGGATTTCAGGACTTCCCAACTGCCTTTCGGCCAGGCATATGCAAGTACACAGACTTCATATTCCGTGTTTATCTTGACGCCGTTGGAGGGCAGTACATCACTGCCACCGCTACGGTACAGGTGGAAGTCTGTCTTCGTTTGCTGGTCTGCTTTGGCAGGGCTAAATTTCCGACCTCCTGGTGCCGTGGTCTAGTCCTCCAGGAGGTGAATGATGCAGATGAATCGCTAGGGAGAGTGCACCGAAGGATTGGTCTCTTCGATGGCCAACCAACCCGGAAGAGGGACCTGAACGTCCACTTTACCTCAACGCAGTGGAAAGACAATACCATTCGACAGAACGAAGAAAGAGATATTTCGATTACATCGAGAGCGATCCCTCACTGTGTGTAGGCTAGAAGAAAATTACCAACAAACCTCTAGAAATTTCTCGATGCCATTCTCCAACCCACACGTGAGCGAACAGACGTAGATGTGACCCCGCGCGTCGCAAGGTGCTATTGTTTCCAGACGTTAAGAGAGGAGAGACCCTCCTTTTGGGCAGAGCGTTTAGTTCGTATGCATTTCACACGGAGCCTTCCTCCTCCCAACCCGATTCTTCATGAGGACGGGAACTTTGATCCTTCCCGCTACCCTTTCCCGGCCAGAATCTGTCATCCAAATTACCAGGTACACAGGACTCCTTCCCCGCTTCCATCCCTGCCTCCAAATGGCAAGCCACGGGTTACTATGTGTGATATTACAGCCGCACCTGCAGGATACTAGTTAGATCACCGGGCTGAGGTGGTATGACAGGCTAATATTGCAAGAGTTACATTTCAAAAGGGCCTCACTAGTGTCTTCGGTGCAGAGATAGATAACTCAAGTTTAGTGCTGTTTTCAAGCCGCCTCACCAGATGGGTATAATAGCCCACCTACACCCACATGGTGGCCCCTGTCAATCCTCATCCGCAACTTACACGGGGGCTTCTGTTCTTTTTTCCACAACTTCGACCGCGACGACCACATCACATTTCCGCCCCCCTAGCCCAGCAATGGATGCCCCATACCAAACCAAGCGGGAGCTGCGCCCCCTTATCAACGGCCGCGCCAACTCTCCCCGTGACACCTGGATCTACCCTCGAGAAATCGAACACGACCTCGACGGCGTGGTCGACCTTCCGCAAGAGCTAGTGCGGGAAACATATGCATGCGCATGGGAGTACACTCGGTGCGTGATTCCCGTATTCACCAATTGGGACCGCTACCTCGCATTTGCTCGCATTATCATTATCGGCATCATAGCAGAGTTCAAGGGTACCCTGGTTGACGTGACTGTCTCGGACTCTGTGCTCGGATACGACCTTGGCGAGCTGTTCGCTACCATATTTGCTGGCACACCTGCGCACGAGGATATGGCGCGCGAATACCGGACGTTTTTGCTGATAACTGCTGCGAAGAGCAGCCAGAGGTATGCTGCACGATGTTGATGGTGGATAGAACGAATATGGGCTTACAGATGGTATCAGACGGAACTCGAAGCTGTTTTCCCGCTACGTAGACAGCCTCGTCGCGTCTCCCAAGATATGGTTCCGCCTCCGGGACTGTGACGCCCTTGTGCGATTCACCATCGCTGCGGCGCTCGCCTGCAACGACTTTGACACTGTCTGGTTCCGCGAAGATGAGCTGCAAATCCTCGCAGAGATAGGTGACACGCTCTACGACGCTATCGCATTCTACAAGCACCGAGCTGAGGGTGAGACCAACAGCACCTTTGCCTATGTTGCGCTGGATCTCCGCGAGGATGCATTCCGTCGTTGCCGTGAGATTTTATGGGCCCTGGATGTCGCCTGGGCGAGATCTCCTGCGCACCGATGCGTTATTAACTTCCTACGACCCTTTGGTGGTCCGATCCACATGATGATGAGACGCTATCGGTTTGTCGAAGACGGACTTGTCATTGGAAAGGCCGAAACAACGGCGGTGGTCAAGGAGACTCGTCGGAACGTCAAGCTCTGGAATCGTGTCGACGCGACGGGCGAGTACAACTCAGATGACGTGCAGTTCTCGGATGCCATCGCACAGAGTGACAGAGTCATGTTCACCGGCCTTTCTGAGCTGCTGGATGGCGACGATAGTAAGTGCCATGATTGCGAATACCGGACGTCATATGGCGCGAAAGGGCTGAAGAGCTTTGGGGGCGTTGAGCTTTGCATGTTGTGCAGAGAGGATTGGAGGCTGTATATTGAGTCACTCCCACAGCGCGCAGCAGAAGTATTTCCGGAACTTGCTGATACACAGCTCGCCTCCAAGCTCTAGAACTAATATGACAGCATTGGGTACGAAGTAAACATCTTAGCTCCAATCCCTCAAGTCTCTCGTTTGGTGACACGCATGTGCATATTCCGAAGCACAAACAGTGCGCGATGGGTTCGAGTGAACGGTTGTTCTGGATCAACAAGTTGAAACTCAAAGTCCCGGAGAAGCTTGGGTCCGTTAGCGAGTGCATTGCACCAATTGGTGGATCGAACTTACCTCAATGAAGAGCTTGTTCATTTCCATCCAAGCCATGGCCCTTCCGGGGCACAAATATCTCCCGTATCCAAACATGAGCTCCGTGGTCTTTTCCATCACGACTCTTTCCGAGGTTGAGGCCTCTAGAAAGCGCTCTGGTCGAAAGACGGAAACGTCTTGGCCGAATATATCGACGCGGCGCCCCATGGACCAAAAATCCGTCCCGATTTTCGTTCCCCCAGGGATAAAGGTTCCCTCCAATGTATCCCCCTTCGCAGGTACAACCTTAGGGAATAGCAAGGAGACCGGAGGACTAAAGCGTAGAGATTCCAACAGAAAGGCCTGGAGATATTTGAGATTCTTCCCTTCAACGGCTGTCGCCGGGTTAGAGATTTGTCCCGATGTGATGGCGCGATCGATCTCGGTCTGAAGTTTGCGGTATACCCGTGGTGTTGTGGTGAGTAGAAATAGAGCGACGCGAAGCAGGTTGGCCGTCGTGTCAGACCCGGCGACGAGTTGAGCGAGCAGCTCGGCTTCACATTGCCGCCTAAGAAGGCCATGGCGTACAAAAGAGCCCTGGAGCGATTGTTAATTTCTCTCCTTCGAATATGGACCACAGAGAGGAGATTCATACCAACATGTCCTGCTGGTTTAAGGTGTTCCCGTCAAAACGTGACGCAACAACCTGTTTTGCAACCCCCATCATGACGCCCAACCCCTTGCTGTCTGAGGGACTTGGACCCAGCAGCCTCAGGAAGAAGTCAGAGAGGAAGATTCTCCCCAGCCACGGTACATCAGAACATAAGGCAAAGTAAATCCCCGAGTCCTCCATCGTCTTGATGTACTCATGCACGTCGGAATCGGTCTCGAGATACCCGAATGCGTCTCCATAAGCCACGCGCGTCAACGAGTCAAGCGTGAAGTATTGTGCGACGAGACCCCAGTCCATGGGCTTGACCAGCTTATCGGTCGACAAATACTTCCGCTCGATCAGCGCCTTCAAGCTCCCGATCTGCTCGTCGATGTCGCTCTCCATGGTCGGGACCTCTCTCCCGGAATACCCCGCCGCGACGCGCGCTTTGATGTCATCGTGGAATGCCGTGTCCTGTAGCAAATGTTAGCCGATATGTTTCCGTTAGGCGACGCTCTATGTCCCGAGACAGCGGAAAAGGACATCAGGTATGTGGGAAGAAGCATGCCCAAATTGGCACCTACCGGACTGCTGATGATGCTGTGCTGATACGGGTCGAGCCGCATGACAGAGTACCAGTCGCCCTTGCTATATCCATTATGGGCGCCGTTGATCCGACGGAAGACCTCCGGGTCATCGCTGATCAGAGTGTCTGGTGCGACGCGAATGAGTCCGGGACCGTAGCTCTCGCGCACTTTCATGTGCACGCGGAAGGCTTTGTTGGAGAAGGCGACGCGGAGCAGCCAGAGGAACGAGAAGGATGCCAGAGGCGGGCCGGGGAATTTACGGAGTCGGGACCATGCGAGGATGCATGTTGCGACATAGTAGAGGAAGAGCCAGCCGACGGCGATGAGCACCAGCATCTTCAAAGCTGCGCGTCTGGAGCAACCTGAGGTGATGTTGAGCGGGACAGCTTCACTGAAAGCCGGGGGGGGGGGAGCACGGTGCCAAGAAATGTTTCGCTGTCAGTCAGAGCAAAAGAACTTCAGCTTCAGCACGTCACTCGCTATTCCCCAGCGGCTTAGTCACTAGAAGTTAGGGGGTACCCGATAGATCATGACACTTTCTGGGCACTGTATGCGCAAACTCAGCCTAACCAGAGCGCTCCCCATTAGGATTCCAGATTCAGTTCCAGTTTTATTGACATTCAGCTGACAAGAGACCCATGCAAAAGATCTCCCACCCCGACATCCCGCCGTTCCCTCCGAAGGCCAGCGACCCGGTCAAGCGGGACGGGAAGGATCCAGCTCGGACTTGCCCGTACTGATTCCGACAAGCCATTGGTATGATCGGATTCAAGGCGCGGATGGGTAGCCGACCAAGCACTCTTCATCGCACTCCTTTATCGTCACACAACCCCCCCTCCCCTTCACAAACTCCCTGATCGCTTCAACGCCAACCCCCCTCCTCATACCCGACTCCTCGTCCCAAGAACTATGCACCCCCACTAACTTTCCCGTCTTAACATCCACCAACGGCGCTCCGCTATGGCCCCAATACGTCCAGCAATCATGCATCAACGCCCCAATCTCCTCGTTATCCTGCACATCCTGCCCCTCGGCATACCCCCTGAACGCTCCACTGCTCACATGCAGTACATCATATCCTGTAGCCACGCCCTCCTCCTCACACTCTAGATCCTCGCTTCCCGGGTGGCCAACGCAGAGCAACTTCGTCCCGACTTTGGGGGCTTCCTGCGCTATTTGCAAGGCGGGGAACCTGAACCCTTCACTGCCATTGCTGGGTAAAGCCTGGGCGGCGGTTATTTGGAGCAGGGCCAGATCCCGCTTCCCGTCCCAGGCGGTGCATCTGGCCGCGACTACGGCGCCAGAGGCGAAGAGAAGGTAGTGCGTCTTGTCGAGGTCAAGCTCAGAGGGCGTTTCGGCAATGCAGTGCGAGCAGGTGAGTAGCAGGCCTGAAGGGTGAATGCATACTGCCGTGCCGGCCTCGGGTTGGGCGAAAACGAGAGCGGCGGATGAGGGACTAGGTCCGGCGGAGACGGATGCTGTTGAGGGTGAGGCACGGAGGAGATTTTGCTTTTGGAGGAGAAGAGTGTGATCCTTCCGTGGAATGTTAGTGTATGATCGAGGAAGAGGGTCGGGAATGAGAGAGATAAGTGTTGGCGACGCAGTTGAAGAGGTTGGGATGTGGGTCTCCGTGACCGTGGTGAGATCGATCGCGGTCGCGCTGGAGCTCCCGTGGACGGAGAGGAGCTGTTTCCTCTGGGCGCGAGTTCGGCGAGGAGATGCATTCATCATTGTCGTTCTTCTTTGACGATAACAAAAGACCAGCCGTTATTGTCTTCAGATATTATTGGTAGCCATTGACCAGCTGAGAGTATTGAGGTGACTCAAGTGCCAGCAGCCAAGCAATCGCTGCCTGGACTGATCAGGCCTCGTCGTGTTCGCGTTCAGGGTTGGGGTTGTGGCTAGGACCGCGACCAATTCAGGGGTTCAGGAACAGGACTGTGTGAGAATTCCAAGAACGCATTTTCGCATTGGCTGAGGGGACTCTTTCGTTCTGCCTGAGGCTTCATACCGTCTTCCAGCTCTAGGCCCTCAAATAAGCTTAATGACCGTGGCTTCAACCCCCTCAAAAAACCGCGACTTGTCCGACTTTTCTGCACTAAAGCCAGACCAGAAGATAGACCCAGCACGCTCGTAGGTATCCTTCTCGCCGTTCGCAGCCGGCCTTACCACCATGATGAACATCTTGGCCATGTGAACCCCGAAATAGGCTCCGCCACCGTCGTTCAGAGGCTCCAAGTCTTTCCCCTTGACATTCGGATCTGCAAGTTGATAGTTGCAACCAGCGAAGAAGCTAGCATCAGCTAGACCGCCGTCAAGGTGGGGTGTAGCATCTGGTCGGAAGGTTCCTGGGCAGACTTGTTTTGTTGTGTCCTGAGGATCAGCACACTCCACGTGGAGGTAGACCTGTCTCTGTCTTTCTCCAACGACGCCACGGAATGCCGAGAGACTAATGACCTTGGCGCGGAGGACGACCTCGCCGTATGATATTGCTCCCATTGTATTTATCTTTGAAGTGGGTGTACATTTGGCGCTGATAACATCTGCCACGGGTTCAAAATCTTTGGGAGTAATTACCTGTACCTGTCCCGACACTGACAGCCATGACCACGATGGCGCAACGAATCGGTCCGGGGTGGAGACGCGGATGCCTGGTCGATAGTCGGCCGACCAACAGAGACCCCGGCTGAGGTATTGAAACCACAGACCGGCGAGGTAGCTCCCAAGATCAATCTTGTCAAACTGTGTCTCTTCCAGCGTAGCGGTGGTGGAATCTAGACAACGAGGCAAAAACCTTTTGGCAAGACCTGACAAGGCCGGCAGCCGATCCGTCCATACAGTGAGACTTCTTTCACTGTATCCAGTAATTGATTGGTCCCAAAGCTGTTCTTTTTCCATCCTGCTTTTGAACACCGCTGCCGTTTCTGCATTGTACATCTGCGCCCGTTCCGTCGGAAAGGGTATATCGCCAAAGGCGCCGCATTGGCAGAGTCCTCCTCGCTGACAATCCCAGTGCAGTTCGTCCATGCCAAAACGGATGATGCGCGGTGCGAGTCTCCATTCCTGGTAGCACCACGCTCTCGTATTGAGCGGACACAGCTGTGCCCACTCGTCAGGGCTGACAAACATCTGCACCATCTGGCCAAAGGTGCGGTGATGTTTGATGTAGGCAAACCGTAGTGCGTCTAGGATAGTTCCGTCAACGCCAGAAGGTTGCCAGGGTTTAGAGGATATTTGAGCAGAGCGAAAGAGCCCAATGCTCCCGTCGGGTGCTCCATCGGCACTAAGCATGAGATCGCAGTTGGCGTAGACCTGCCCCATTACAGCAGCTTCGGCTTCCCAGTCCGCTTTGCTGTCTTGAAGAATGCAGAGTGAGTCGATCCATATATGAGTGTAACCAAGCCGTTCAGTCATTGCGACGGCGTCGCGGAAGGTTTGCGTCAGGCCTTCCCATGGGATGCTGACAAGGTTGTCCTGTAGCGTGGAGGCTAGCGTTTTGGCCGAGGAGGGCATGTTTGCGCCCCAGCAATGACTCAACGTGAGGTATCTGTCGGGTTCTTGGACGGCTTCGCCTTGGACCAGCTTCAATGCATATTTCCCCTCCCAAATATCAACCTGAACAAGACGAGTAGGCCGGAATGATGAGTCTTGAGCTGGGCTGCAGGAGTGGTTGTCATGGCAATCATGGTTGAATCGTCGGATGTAGGAGATGATGTCTTCAGCGTCTGTCGTCGATGCAAGGTTTGGTCTCGCACGAAACATGCGACAGGGCGAATGGCCGGCTGTCTTCTTGTCGATGTACATCATGATGGGTGGGTCGAGTGGCTGAAAAAGCATGATTCCGGCGTCTTGTCCCTCCCACCGGGCAGAGTTGAGCTCAAAGGACGGGAGCATCTGGGTCGGAACTTTGCGACTCGGATCCCATGGTGGTGCGGACTTGATGCCACCGTAGATTGCGCGGCAGAAGAGACAGCCCGCCTCGGCAGCCACTCGGAGCTGGTCCGGGGTGAAGGTTACTTTGCAGCCCACGCCCGGCTTTGGCTCAGGATCACTGCATTGAGAATGTAGCGGGCTACACGCGCAGCCGGAGAGGAAGTGGCTGCTATGGCCATCTGAGTCTCTGCCAATTATCTGGCGTGGTGTCGTGACTGCTGTCGTGATTGGCTCAACTTCGTGATCCGCCGGCCTGACAGGCTGCCCAAGGTTTTTCTGAACTTGGGCAGAAGTGAAACAGCCGGGAACTTGCCGTGCGGCGAAAAGGGGCGCACCATCATCGCATGCGAGTTGCGGCGGCGAAGCCATTTCTCCGGTGACTGGGTCAGTGGGTCTTTGAGGATCAACAATATTGGGCGTCAGTTTACCAGTGTTGATGTCGGTTTCGAGCCAAGAGCAGAAAGAGCTCATTTGATTCGAAGGGACACGTTAAGGAGGGGGTTGCTGAGTTAGCGCATATGCACCAAAATGGATAGCTGTTGTTTGCGGCGACGAAGGCTTAGGCCAAAGGAGAGGGTCTGAGAGCCAGTGCGAAAAATACCTACTTACTGTAAAGACCGCCCATAACTTTCGTTATTACAAGCCATCTCCCATTCAGAAAACACCTAATTGATACTGAAAAGACCTCCTGCATTTTAAAAAAGCCGTCTTACATTCTGAAAATGCCTTCCTGCATCCTACAGAGCCCTTCGACGACGTAGTCAAGGCTGGTAACGTGGTTAGCCCACACCTTGCTGCTCCGGAACAGGACTGTGTGGGGATTCCAAGAGCGCATTTTCGTAGGGAGATAAAAGACCCTTTTTTTGGCCGGAGTCTAGTAGTAGCTAGGCAGGGTTGATTCGCAGTCGTAACTTCCTCGGTGTGTCAGGTGTGAGGAGAATTTCGTCGTTAAATCCTGACTCCGAGACATCATCCACTACCTATCTTTAGAGGTGTTTAAATCGTCGCGATTTTACTGCAAGTCATCCGGGCGGCCAGCAAGACTGCAACTGCGGCAAAATATGTTCAGCTTTCGGCGATTCGGCCGCCACGTGACCTTCTCCTGTTCATTGCGACCTTACCTCTCCAGACAGGCAGCAGCACCAGAGCCCCAATTTGCTAAGCTCGTAACTCGCTGCTCCCTCAACCGCACCGAAAACCGGCAAGACAATCAGATACCGAGCATGGATGACACAACTCTCGAGGAATCGAGGTCGCTAGAGGAGGAATTGAGCAAAGAAATTCAGCACTGGACCCCGTTTGAGGGGACAGATGGTGACTCAGAAATCGACCAACTGGAGCCCTACCAGTATTCCCCGCTTGCCAATCCAGAACGAGACATCCGACTCCTCCGCCTTTTCCCGGGAAGATTCGAAGACCCGATTCGAATTTCCATCTTCCATGCGTCGCTGGCCGATGAGCCGAAACCAAGAAGACCGCCGACTCGGCTGACGCGCGCTGAAATGAAGGCCAAGCTTCCGCCAGATTGGGATGTTTGGGAAACGATTGAAGGCCACTACATCTTCTGTGAAAGGTTATCGGATATGTGGGTTCGTAAGCAATGGGCATGTCCTATCGAGGGCATGGACCCATCGATGTATTCCGTGTCCGAAGACAACATTCCATGTTTTGAACCGCAGTACGAAGCTCTTTCCTATACCTGGGGCGCGCCCGGAGCCGGCGATAACATCATCGTGCAAAGTGAGCTACCTGAGACTCCTTCTTTCAGGAGGTTGAGTCTACAAAGCAACCTCATCCTTGCCCTCTCCTGCCTCCGAGACGCAAATTCAGCGCGAACCCTGTGGATCGACAGCATTTGCATCAATCAGTACGACGAGCAGGAGAAAGGCCATCAGGTCCACCGCATGTCCGTCATCTATCGAGGCGCCTACCGTGTTGTGGCCTGGCTGGGCACAGAGAAGAGACCAGCCAACCAGACAATTCAGCTTCTCAGCTTTCTCGGACGGCAAGTCGAGATTCTAGACGACGAGTACGACTGCGCACCTGTAGAAGAACCGCCGAATCCGCTAAAGGTGGAATATCCCCTGTCGAGGGAGAGACTCCGCGAGATTGATGACTTTCTTTCCAATCGGTGGTTTGAAAGACTCTGGGTGGTACAAGAGGTGCGCCTCGCGAACACACGCGCGGTGCTGCAGCAGGGGCGTGATACGATCCCCTTCACGCTCTTCCAGCGCGCGTTGTGGTACTTGGATGGCGACGCTCAAGCTTCGGAAGGCTTATACTTCCTAGCAGATACCGCTCCTCTATTCAGGCCCCTTGGTTTCCGGACCTTTTATCGCGCCATTAGCATGCTACGAGGTAACAAGTGTGTCGACCCACGAGACAAAGTCTATGGTGCTTTGGGACTGGTTCCCCCAGGGATTGCGGCACGGATCCAGCCTGATTACTTGAGACCAGTGGGCGACGCGTACAGGGATATTGTACTGTCTCACATGGAATATACTGGCCGACTTGAGCACCTAGAATACACTCACCAGTTTGTGAGGAAAGTTGATGCCCCCTCATGGATTCCCGACTTTTCTTCCCGCCACTTTCGCGAAAGCTCTTGTGGCTTCCAGCAACATTCGAGCGGGCTGTCGCGGTGCGAAACTCGATACGAAAGTCCAAACTTACTCCATGTTGTGGGAAAGCAATGTGCGACTGTCTCGGCCGTTTCAGATCGGTTCTCCCGTAGGGATGGGATGAGTCAGGCCATTGCGACGCTGAAATTGTGGTACTCCCTGCCTAATCGCGAGCCCACCATCACCAACCCAACCGGAGTTGCTTTCTCCGACGTTTTTGCGACCATGCTACAGCAAGGCCGGGTCCGAGAACGACGCCATGAAGGAACGGACAGCTTCCTCACCCTGGGTGCATGGAGGAACTTGATGGACCGTATGATGGCCTGTCCACCAGGCAAAAGTCCGTTGTCAATCACGGGAGAGAGGACTTCCAGCCTATATATCCATGATGCCTTCACATACGTTAATGGATGGGCCTTCATCCAGACCTATGAGGGCTATGTTGGGCTTGGCCCCCCAGATGCTAAGGATGGGGACCTTCTATGCATCTTCCTTGGCTGCGCTTCCCCGGTTCTCATCAGAGAGAGCAGCCCGGGAGGTCACTTTCGGGTCATCGGGCCGTGTTACGTGTACGGCCTGCATGATGCCATTGGGATCCTCGGCCCTTTCCCCGAGCCGTGGCATGGAAAGTTGGAAAACCGGCCGGGGACAAGGACGCGGCTGGTCTATCACAACAATGACACGGGTGAATACACATACGACGATCCGAGATTGGGCAGTCTCGGCGACTGGAAGCGGATTGAACATGAGACGGAACATGACGACCCGGAAATATTCGAATACTTCAGAAACAAGACGACAGGAGAGGTCATGAACTCGGATCCTAGGATGTTGCCTGATGCGCTCAAGGCAAGGGGAGTAAATCTGACGACGTTCGTTTTGGGTTGACATCTTGGGAAGATTGGGTTTCATCGCAAAAAGCTTTTTTGGTCGTGGCGGTGTCACACCTGCTTTCGCCGGAATATACCTTGATCACATTTTGATAAGTCTTGTTTAAACGTTGGAAAAGCCCAAAATCTCAAACAGACGCCAGTATACAATGATATGATGCTCACTCAACACCTCTCGAACATATGCTTCGAACCACCTAACCCCAAAACGCCACGACCCAATACCTAACCCCTCATAACTTCGCGCCGTCCTCACCGCCCTCCCTCTCCTCCCGAAGCACCTCATCCCTCCACCGGACCTCAACTCCCGTCGGCCCCTCCTTCTTAAACTTTACCAACACCACCCGATCCCAGTCTCCGCCTCTTCCACTCCCTTTCAGCTCCGGCCCAGGTTTATCCAGCCCAAGGACGACTCGTCCATCACCACGACGAATGAACAGCGATGTCGGGCTCATAACCTTCTCCGCCCAGGGTATCTGTGCGGTGGGATGTGATAATGCCTTTACGTCCGTGCCGGGGCGTGCGGTGGGTACGGTGTTTAGAAATTGTAAGAGGGCGTCGCGTTGGCTTTGGAAATGTGATATTGTGCTGGTTTGTCCGGATGGGGGCGCGCCGTGCGTGAACTGGGAGACTAGATTGAGGAGGTAGAGCTGCGGAGGGAAGAGGACGATTTCGCCGTTGTGGGATTTCGACAGCCATGCGCTAGCGTCGTCAAAGGTGGCGGCGGTGTGCTCGAGGCCGCCGTCGTGTGTTGGCGCGTGGATGATGACTTGGCGCTCTGGTGTTCCGGGTACCGGGCTGGAAAGGGGGAGCATGTAGAGGTACATCTGGGTGCTGAAGCGCTTGGGCACGCCGATGGGGGTGATCCAGCGCGTGAAGGGGATAAGGGCGTCTGCGTTATGTTAGCCAGGGAGATTGAGTGAGGTGCGGATTTGAGAGGGGAACTCACCGAGGTCGGGCGTGCCGCCGATGGTCTGGAGCCAGTCGATGAACCTGGTCCGGTTCCCATGAACTTCTTTCCTGCCTACCTCCAAAACTTCACTGGGAACACTCAACAGTTCACTCTCATCCCGCTTCCTTGCCAGCAAGAGACCGCTCTCCTCAAATGTCTCGCGCACAGCGGCTAGCCTGTAGGCTTCACTCTCTTTGTGGATCTCATGGCTTTCCAGAGGCGGGACCTCGCCCTCATGGAATGAAGACAGATTTCCTCCCGGAAACACATGAGCTGATGCAAATGATGTGGAGGTATGCACTCGATGAAGAAGCAAGACCTGGTTTGATGGTGAGAGGAGGAGAATGCTGGTGTTTACTGTAAGCCTTCTCGAAGTTCGACTCGCTCTGTTGCAGGGGTCATTTACCTGGAACTTGGGCGCACGGGTACCCTTTTTCTCTCCTTTTTGACAGCGCCCTCTGGTGACGACGAGGACATCGCCCGCCTTTGCCCTTTTGACATTCTTGATGACGAAATCGGTATCCCTGTTCCCCACTGAATCGTTTGATTCCTTACCAACGGCTGCGTAGAAGTCTCCCTAAGGATGGGGGAGATGCTCGGCCGTCGATATCCACGTGTTGCGGCTGATGAAAAGCGGCAGGTGATATGCAGCGGTTTGCAATTGGGCCGGACGAGAATCAGCAGCGGGGTTGGCCGAGATGCAACAAAATTATGGACAGAAGCTTTGAGATGCGGCAATCGCAAGGACATCATTAAGAGGATAGGCGATGGAAGAAGCCCAGGTGAGGTCGGGGGCTGGTGAGACAACAGGCGGACGGCGTGCAAACGGTGTTGCGGTCGGTCTCGATAAGCCGAGGTTCCCCGCCCGCTTCGCTGTCGCCGCCCCCAGCAGGGGTCCGACCGGAGTCACGGGGGATCCGTGCCCCGGACGGAGAGACCCGATGCACCGCTTGACCAACTCACAGCAATGAGGACATCGAGAAGTGCGTAGAAAATTCTGGCTGTGTTGAAATCGGTCGTCACTCATTTAAATACGTTTATAGTGCAGTGCGTAATCCAAACAAAAAAGGAAAAGGCCTCTCCGTCAGAACCAACTCCTGTCACGACCCCAGCTCTCCCCAAACACCCCTCAGTAACCCAAAGCGCCAATCGAACTATAGCAAAAATTGGTCCTCGCGCGTCAGAAGCGCTTCCTTTCCTTCCCGTGTAAATTCACCCGCCATAAGCAACAAACGCTCTTGCTCTCACACCATCCCTTGACATCTCCTGGGGCTACTTCCCCGTCATAGCCTGCCCTGTCCAGCTGGCCCGCGTTCAGCCAAGCTGTCAGGTCCTCCAATATTACCGGGTCGTACATCAGCATCTTCTCATGCCACGATGGATTCGCCGGGTCCTTTGTAGCTGGGGCTGTTGTGACCGCCTTTGTGATGTACCCGAACACCGTCGTCTGCTGTACTGTCGGGCTCATGGCAACGAGCGACATCTCTGTGTCTTCAGTAATGGAAACGTCCATTTGTGATTGCGAGGGGGAGAACAAAACGTCCTGCATTTTTTCGGGCGACGACATGGGGGACGATCCAAACGGGTCTGCGTCGGATTCTGAATCGGCGATTTCGAGTACCTCTTTCGCCGGCGCTTTGCGCCGCCTAGGCGTCGAAGGCGATGGCACTTGTGCTTGTTGCGCGGCCGGGGCTGGGAGCACCTCCACTGGCGCTAGTGCTTTCCCCTTTCCTTTCGTGATCTTAGGGGGAGACACAGCGGCTGTATCTTTCTTGGGCCTTCCGCGTGGTCGCTTCACTGGCTGGGGAGCTTCGGCACCTACGGCCCCCGTTGGAACGGATGTCTTCCTTGGCCGCCCCTTTGGTCGAGTGGGAGATTTCGCAGAGACCTCAGACGCAGGGGCAGTTTGCCGGGATGATGTTGCCATTGTGGCGTGTGTTGTCATTCCTCCTACGCTCGTCGTGGCCGTAGTCTTGCTGGCCCAGCATTGATCGAGGAGCGCGATCATCGCCGTCCGTTTCTTCACAGACTTGAATCCATATGAGGATATTTCCCGCGCCAACTGCGCGTCGGTAAATAGTTCGTACTTCGGCCGGGATGGTCCTTCCAGCTCTTTTGGCTTTGCTGGGCTGTTCGATTGAGACTGCACAAGCAACTGGTTGTGTTCCTGGTTACTTGGGGGCGGCTCGAAGTCGGTCTCGGGGGTGCAGTCTGTTTCGATGCCGTGCTGCTTGCGTGATGCGGTCGGCGGGGTTCTCTGCGCGCTCTCTGTGACTTTGGCCTGCGTTGCGAAGAAATGAGACTTCGGAGGAGGGTCAGCTGAGAGCGGAGAGTCGAAGTCGGATGATTGGATCTCTATTTCGATCCTCTGACGGTGCGCTTGGGAGTGCTTGCTTCCTTCTAGCGGATTTGGCGAAAGTGTATAGTCTCGAGGAATTTCTGGAGAGCCCGTCAAGTCAAGTATTTCCAGGTCTCGGACGACGCCATCGTCATCTCTGGCGCCAGCTGCCCAAAGTTTGTTCCCCGCCCCTCTCCGCATGGTGAAGCCTGCTATTACAGGGGAGCTACAAAACGGGTCGTCATCTGGTTGGTTGGAGGCCAGCATTGCTTGATGCAAGGCTCGAAGAAGCTCGGGGTCTTCTTCGGTTGCCAATTGACTCGCCGTTCCAAACACAAAGTCCTGACCTGCAACCTGCTTCATCGCGCTGGTGGGCGACAGCAGCAATTGTTTGCGCGGGTCTTCCTTCTTCTTCGATACCTTTGGCTTGGCCGGCTTCTTCGCCCCCTTCTTTGTCTTTGCGGTCGCTGCTTCGGTGGGATCGGCCGGCCCCATCTTCTCCGCTTCGAAATAGTCCAGCAAGGGGTCTTTTTGGACCCTTCCCGATGCCGAGGTATCACTCTCTTCGGGCAAACGGTAGGCCGCCGTCGCAAGCTCTGTGATGGTGCGGGGTTTCTTCTTCGGTAGCTTTGTCTTGGTCGGCGATGTCTCCGGTGTCTTGGATTTACCGCCCCCTACTGAAGCAGCGGCCGCGGCTACCATCTGAACCAGTTTCCTCTTTCCCAGGACATCCAAGTTCACGGACGGTGTAACGATTTCTCGGGACTGTTCACCGTCTACCTTGTGGTTGTAGTCGTCGAGAAGGCTCTTGAAGCTCAGTCGTGGATCCTTGTGTGGCTGGGTTCGTCCAGTTGTGGGGGCAGAAACCTCTTTGATCGCAGATGAGGAATCTACGGGCCGAGGGTGGTCATCTATTGGAGGAGGGGTCCAGTCTATCCTTCTCCTCGGCGCCATTTCCAACTCGAGGGGCTCGTTGTCTATCGACTTCGGCGCTGCCGATTGCGCTGCCGGTTGCGCCGCGTCTGGCAGCGTGATTTCAGCGGAGAAATGTCGGCTCGCTATCTCGGCCCTCTTTACTGAGGCCTTTCCCCTGGCTGTGGGCTTCGTAACTTTGCCTTTGGGTAGCGTTGTTTGGCCATCTGCTGCCGCTTTTCCCGTCCTGCGCTTTCTCGCCGGTTTTGCCTCGGGGGCGGCTACAACTTCCGCACCTATAGGATCTAGCGCCGAGCCTGTCTCCAATGGTTGGAATGTTGATGGGCGTGCTTCTTTCCCCTTCGTCGTCGCCCGTGGTTTGCGCTTCTGCTTCGCTTGTGCTGCTAAGGGCTGTGCCACTGCAGGCTCGGGCGGCATCTCGAGCGCTGTCGTTGACACCCTGCTGGGAACAGGCGCAGTCTGGCAACTCTGGGTACCTAGGGGGTTGGCTGTAGTCTCTTCGTCAGACCGCGCTGACCGCCAGAGGTTTGCGGCTGTCGTGAAGGATGGAATGGCGTTTTCTGGAATTGGGGCAGCATTGCTCCCGGTGCGCAATGCTGGCTTTTTCGGCGGTCTTGCGACGAGGTCGTTGATCGAGGGAAACTCTGGGGATGACGAGATGATGAGAATAGGCGAGTTGTTGTGCGCCATTCTGGCCGGCGAGGACAGGAGCATCCCGCCTGGCACCATGTTGGAAAGCCTTCGCGGAGGGGATTGAATGCGCAAGGCGCGTCCCAGTCTCCCGAGCGCCGTGAAATAGAAAAACACTGTCTCGACCTGAAAGGTTCAAATGGAGAAGCAGGCTAGCTGCCAATGGCGCCTGCAGAATATGTCATGGGGGACCGCGCGGTGATGCGGCTAGGGGCTGATAAACAAATGCTGACAAGTGTCTCGCGTGAGCGGGGAACTTCGCATGTCTCGTCTCGCGAATCCCTCGCGGGGTCACCTGATACAGCACATGACTCTGCCCCGCCACCAATTCTATGCTGGTCCGTGCGCCAGAACCCACAGCCTGGGGCTCCCACCAAATCGCCAAAATCATCGAAATTCCGAACCTCGAACCGAATTTCTTGCCTCAGCACCGCTGCCGTCACCGCAAACAACACCACTCGCATTCCCGCAGCACTCATTACCAGCCGCAAAAATGGAGAACGACCGTGGCGAGATTGTCGACCTGTGAGTTCTTCTACAGAGGGGCTAGGCCTAAGCAGGGTGCCTTGCTGACATTGCGATTCTCCAGCTACGTCCCCCGCAAGTGCTCCGCGACAGGCCGCATCATCAAGGCCAAGGACCACGGTTCTTGCCAGATCTCGATCGCCAAGGTCGACGAGAACGGCCGAGCCGTCCAGGGCGAGAACATCATTTATGCCCTCTCCGGATTCGTCCGCGCCATGGGCGAGAGCGACGATGCCTTGAACAGGCTGGCACAGCGCGACGGTCTAGTCAAGAGCGTCTGGAGCGGCCAGAGATAAGCACGCAGGGCTGGTAGCATTCAGAACTGGTAGCATTTTGGGGAGGATGGTACGTCTCGCACCTCCGGTCACCCGCATCGATTCGACTGTTCGGCCGTGCTGACCTGAACCGCAGATGATGTGCACATTTTAGCTGGTCGATGATGGGACAACCGGCGGCAAGGCGACGGCGGGGCATGGATCTTGGGTTTGGTATTTGGAGATGCATATCTGCATATCTTTGCCGATACACTCGATGGCGTCAAACGGACATTGTCTCTCTCGGAAAATGAAACTGGCAGCGTGATCACATTTCCTCTCTCCACTCCTTCACACAGTGACCGCAACGACCGGCTTGCAAAGTCTCCCCCGATTGACACCCGATGTCAGGGGATTCTGGGGCTACCTTGATAGCTTCCGTGCCGTAGATTGATGTAGGCCTAGAAAAAGCCGCGGCGGTGAAGTCACTCGTCATGGTACAGATACGGGCCTCACATTTCAACCTCCAAAGTTCCTTCCTTTCTCCTCCACCCCTGTCCGCCTGCATTCCGGTGCTCCCACCCAAGATGGGCTCTCTTTCGTGTTTTTGTTGTCGCTGCGAACAATTGGTGCAATGGCGTCACTAACAAAGCCACCGGAACGTGACCAGCCCCGAACCCGCCGATTTCGAGGACACCATGACGCAACGCAGATCGAGCGATCTGCGACCCAGGCGGCTCTCACCAAGCAATCGTCAAGGGGTAGCCAGGCCCCCTTGCTGGCAAATCCCTAACTTCAGGACGCGTCGTCCAGCCCTCCCTTTGTGTCTCTCGTCTCTTCTGTTCCATTCCCATGTTCTGTCTGTCTCGCACCCTGCGACAACTTCCATTGTCGTCTCTGCTCTTGCCGCCCACGCGTCTCCTTGTCGCAAACATGCCACCCAATAATCGGACCAAGCGTAAGGTCCAGGTCGACGGAATCAACGGCGCTACCGAGAAGAGGCATAAGGCAATGGTAGCTTCGCCCTCCCCAGATCCAATCGACCCGACCGACCCTCTTCGAGCACCACACTCGTTCTATAAACAATCCGAAGAAAATGGCATTGTGCTGCGCAAGTACTACCCACACGAAATGTCAAACGACCGAGCCCGCGCGTACAATGCCGACGAGTTGCCGCGTCCGATCGAGATGCTCAACGCTGCGCTCGCCGAGACGTCAGAGCAGCGCAAACGCGTCAAAGTCAAGGATGCCGTCGTCCACTGGTTCAAATGGGACCTGAGGACGAACGACAATCGTGCCCTGTGTCAGGCAAGTGACATGGCGCAGAGGGCAGGGCTCCCTCTGATAGGCCTGTTTGTTATCAGCCCGCAGGACTTTGAGGCGCATCTGACGGCGCCAATACGGGTTGACTTTATGCTGAGGAGCCTACAGGTCTTGAGGGAAGACTTGGCGAGGCTGGATATCCCCCTCTGGGTAGAGACGGTCGAGAAGCGGAGAGACGTTGCGGGGAGGATTATTGAACTTATGGAGGAATGGCGCGCCAGCCATCTCTTTGTCAATATGGAATACGAAGTCGACGAACTGCGCCGCGAAGCAAAGCTGGCCCGTATGTTTGCCGACAAAGGCCTGGCACTCCACGTCGCGCATGATACTTGTGTCGTGCCCCCTGGACCGTTGCGGAGCGGGACCGGCCGGCCGTACGCCGTCTACACTCCCTGGTTTCGTTCGTGGATACGGTATATCCAAGAGAATCTTGAGCTGTTGGAATTATCAGAACCCCCAAAGCAGAACCCGTCAGCGGTAAGGAAAACGCACGGGAAGCTTTTCGACTGCCCAATCCCATCGGCGCCGAAGAGTAAACGGCTGAGCGATGATGAGCTCCAGAGGTTCCGGGCTCTTTGGCCCGCGGGAGAGCATGAGGCTATGAAAAGACTGGCGAAGTTCTGCGAGGAGGATGTCGGGCAGTACGGCAAGGCCCGGAATATCCCTTCCATCCCAGGAACCTCAAGCCTTTCTGTCCACTTTGCATGCGGTACCCTCAGCGCGAGGACCGCAGTCCGCACAGCCAGAGACAGTAACAACACGAAACGGCTCGACGGTGGCAACGAGGGGATCCAGACTTGGATTAGCGAGGTCGCATGGCGGGACTTCTACAAGCATGTCCTAGTCCACTGGCCCTATGTGTGGTAAGTGCGCGAAGTCGTCCCTTCTCGAGTGCTCCCCTAACCATGGCCCAGCATGAACAAGCCCTTCAAACCCGAATATTCCAGCATCGAGTGGTCATACAACCAAGAACATTTTGAAGCGTGGACGGAAGGTCGGACGGGATATCCGATTGTCGACGCCGCGATGCGGCAACTTCGGGGGATGGGGTGGATGCACAACCGGTGTCGGATGATCGTCGCCTCTTTCCTTGCCAAGGACCTCCTGCTGGACTGGCGCATGGGAGAGCGATTCTTCATGGAGCACCTGGTCGATGGTGACTTTGCGAGCAACAACGGGGGCTGGGGCTTTGCTGCCTCCGTGGGTGTCGACCCACAGCCGTACTTCCGCATCTTCAACCCGCTGCTGCAGAGCGAAAAGTTCGACCCTGACGGAGAGTACATCCGAAAGTGGATTCCCGAGTTGAAGAACGTCAAGGGGAAGGCTATCCATGACCCATATGGCAGGGGTGCCGATATCCTTGCAAAGAAGGCTGGATATCCAAAGCCGATTGTCGAGCACAAAGGAGCGAGGGAGCGAGCGCTAGCTGCGTATAAGAGGGGTATTGAGAGTGGTCGGTAGCCAAAAGCTTCATGAAATAGTTAAGCCAGGACAACAGATCATGGTTTCTTACTGCCATGCGCCCGTCACGGCCGTCAGGATCTCACTTGCACTATGATCTCACGCATACCCCAATCGCACCCAAGGCGTAGATCATTTATTTTACAGGTCATATCACAATCTTCAAAGTGCTTCCTGCATTCTCAGAAGCCTATTCTGATGTAGCCAAGGCCTCTCATGATGCGTGCATGGCCTGCTAAGTAGATCCCTAGGCATTGCTGTCACAGTGCCAGAGATGGCCCTCGGGTAATTAACGGACTCTTCCTGCATACCTAAGTAAAAGCACTGGTTCGTTCTCGCTATCTTGCATATCTAATCACGTCTCGCGTACTGTGCAAGATGATGCGTGAGATAGCGGGAGTTGGGGACCAAAACTACCAATCTGCTCAGCCGAATCATTGAGCCACTCTGTCCTCCGTCCGCTGGATAATACCAGTGCCAGATCCTCACCTCCAACATCTCTATCCGCTCCAAAATGGCAATTGCCGCGTTGGCTTTTGCCCTTCCCGACCCACGCAATCGAGATCCTTGACCTTCGCTGCTCAACCCCGGCGCTGAAGACAGCAGGAAACTCGCCGTCCGATCAGTCATCAGTCAAGTCGACCTCGAAGCGGCCATTCTCAAGTCTGCGTGCTTTGTAGCGTTCCTCGAAAGCCTCTTCACTCAATGGAACCTCTTCACGTTCTCGCTTGATTTGTGGTTTCTCATCTTTGGTATTCGCAGCGTCAGTTGCCTGGCTCTGAAGAATGGTTAGTGATATTCTCGACGAATCGAAAACAAGGTCCTCCCAATCCTCATGACGCGACTTACCTCTCTTAATTCGAGAAGTTCCTGTGCAAGACGTCTTGCCTCGGTCTCGCTCATTTGTTGAGCCGCCTCCTTTGCTGAAAGGCGAGACACCATTCCACCTTTAATATGGCCATCTGTCTCAAATATTAGTTATGTTTAGAAACCGCTTGTGTGAGGAATTTTATCAGCATCACTTACCCGTTGTTCCATACCGAAACTCGAACGCCGCAAATGGACGCTTTGAAGGATCGAGGGATTTCGATTCCTGTACTCGTCCTGGCTTCTGATCGCTCGTGACCTCCGAGTCCCACCTGTACCACAATAAATGTTCATTAGCTTAATGGCAGGGGAAAAACACCAACACCACAGCCGCTTACGTTGCTTGGGCGTCCACTGTCTTCCCCTTTATGAGTTCCTCGTGCACCTTGGCATGTGGGTTGTAGCCGCCTTTTGTAGGCAACTTCTTCTTGGCCATTTTCCCCTTCTTCATGTGGTAGCACATGATCCGGATGAGGCCCAGGTTCTTCGATTTGGCCAACTGGGACTCCATCTCCTTTGCGGAATACTCAGACTCGGTAGTATCTATGAGGAGTGTCAGTCGTATTGTCGCGTACAAGATAATGGACCAATCTAACCGATTTCAAGCTCTGCAAAGCGAAACTTGCCACGCCGATACGCTTCGATTTCTGCGTTGTAAAAGCGGACACTGTCTCTTCTCATCTCCCATGTGGTGTTCTTCCTAGTGTCATCATATTTGAGGCTCAAGGACAAACCATCGACACGGACTGCGACGGCAATGTTATGACTGCGGTGCTGGAAGCTGGGTAAACATTTGACGCGTATTTGAAACGCGTTTCCCGGCTTGGCTTCGATTTACTTCACCATGTACGGCTTTTTGTTAGCTAGACGCGAAGCGGTAGCATGAAAATCGAGCATTTCGGGAGGGTCGCTGTCGAGCTTGTCGCACGGATCGTACTCTTTCGCTGTCCCTCCATCAACTTCAATCAAATTGAGGGCCTCGAGGTCACAATTGATGACCGCCATCTTTGTTTGGGCTCAGGTGATCGTCATGGACTCGGAGCTGGTCTGCGAAAGAAGTTGTGGTCGTGGTGTGAATGGAGGATTGGGCTTGAGGTTGTGATGTTGCGAGGTGAATAATTTTCTGGGAACGAAGAGTTTTAAAAACTAGTGTGCGCATTGCCCGGTGTTAGCTGGTCCGGAGGAAGGGAAGGAACGCAGGCAAGTCAAGTGCCGACAGTCCTCCCAACTGCCAGCTTGCCTTATTGTCAGATTTGCAACTCGAATGCCGGCTCAAGGAAGCACAATTTCATCTGAACACAGAGCATAATTAAAGGCTTCACAAAACCTCGGTTTTCAACACCACACCGATGTCGTTGGGGATGGGAGGGTTGTAAAAAAAAAAAAAAAACAGAGCGTTTGGCGTTTTTTTTTGCGCTGGGCGAAAAGGCCTTGGCTCAAGAAGCACCTACACAAATGATGGCCCAAACTTCGCGAGCCTTGGTTTATCGCCAGAACTGAGCTTCTTCTATTTTCACAGTCATATAACCCTCTCGTGGGTCCGACACAGTCAGCCGACGATTACAGGCATGGCAAGGGTGTGGTGAGTGTCTTGTCCATATTACTACAAAGGTGCCTAACTTAGACTTGTGACACGAAAAAACCTAGCTCTCCGAGCCTCCAAGTTACAAGACAAAGAATAAAACTTGGTGACTCAACCCATTGTCCTAACTGAACATACATAACCGCGATTATTGCCAGACGTGTGACGGCCGATGTACTCTCTGTTACCTACAGCGCAGCTCAATGCTTTGTAGATGTCCATCAGTCGTCTGTGAGGTCGACCTCGAAGCGGCCGCTGTTCAATCGGCGAGTCTTATACCGACCCTGGAAATCCTGATCACTGAGCGGGGTAGCCTCTTGGGGCTCTCGTTTTACCATACGAGGCTTCTCATCTGTGAGATCGACTTCGAAACGGCCGTTGTTCAGTCGCCGGCTCTTGTATCTTTCCTGGAAAGCCTGGTCGCTCAGTGGAATGGCCTCTTCGAGCTCTCGCTTGACTAGGCCGGGCTTTTCGTCTTTCAGGGAAGAAGCGCCCGCGCTGTCCGCTGTTTGGTTCTAGAAACTGGTTAGAACTGTGTAAAAAGCATTTTATGCCAATCACGAGAACCAAGACTCCGACGAAAGGCAGGGCTCGCTCTCTTTGGTGGAACGACGGGCTGGATGGTCCCCATCCGAAGGCTCGGGCCAAAGAAGCGCAAGGGTCCCTCTTTTCAATATCTTCCTGTATGCTGAAAAGGCTTTGCTGTTCCGGCGCAGGACTGTGCGTGTATTTCGACAACGCATTTTCGCTCGGAGAAGAGGGACCCTTTCTTTTGGCCACAGCCTTCGTACCCTCCGAATCGAAGAATTCTATGATCACCGCGGGACTCGAATCATGGTGACTTACTCTTCTCAACTCGAGTAGTTCCTTTGCCAGACGCCTGGCCTCGGCGTCGCTCATTTCTCGCATCTCTCGCTCGATGGGTTCCCGAGATACAATACCTCCCTTGATGAGACCGTCTGATCGACACAGTATTAGCTAAGACCCAATTGCGTTACCACATTTTTTCTGCTCACCCATAGATCTGTATCGAAAGTCAAAGACGGCAAAAGGGCGTTCAGATTTGTCTTCGAAGACATCCTCATACTGCGCCGTCGGCCTCTGCCTCGCTGGCTTGGTTTCATAGCTGCAATGGTTGGTAGGATGGTTAGCGATATGCATGTCAAGAGTGGCCCCAGATCCAGTCTCACCTGGTTGCTGAATCGACAGTCCTTCCCTTCAAGCATTTTTCGGCTACATTCTTCACCGGTGAGATCTTGTGATCACCGAACCGGATAGGGACCAATCTGCTTTTCTTCATGTAGTAGAGCGAAACTCTGAGAAGACCCAATGTCTTCATACGTGAGAGTTGCCGCTTCGCCTCGGCCGGCGAGACATTAGCTTCTTCTGCCGAATCGTTAGCGAAAACCGATACAGTGGCACACCGAACATTGCACGCGATATGGTCCTACCAACCTATGTTGAGCGATGCAAAGCAGAAGAAGTTGTCCCGGTACCCGATGCTGGCGTCATAGCTCACCCAGGCATCAACGTTTCTTTCCCAGGGTGTATATTGTATCTTTGACGGGTCCGTTTCATCGTGACCCTTGCTGAGCCTCAGATCGTCGGCTTGAACGGCAGCTGCGATGTGATGGCCGTGGTTTCGGAAGTTCGTCTGCCGCTTGATGCGAAAATTGAACGCTTCGCCCGGTTGGGCCTCGATATATTTGACGACGTACGGGGTCCCGTTCGCCGGACCCCCAGCGTCCCTTTCCGGGACATGGAAGGCAATTTCTAGAGGCGGGGCAGCATCCTCCTCATCCGCAGGGTCATATTCTCTTGCGGTCGCCCCCTTGACCTCGATTGTGACCTCAAGGCCGCGGATGTGCTTGATAACGGCCATTGCATACGACGCGAGGGTGGGGTTTCGCAATGGGCTGTAATAGTGGGGACACAGCGGTTGACGGAAGAGACGAGTTGTTGGGGAACGCTAAAAGCACCGAAATTCTGGCCAAGTCCGGTACAGTGCGCTGATAATCCACATGAATTCTGCGCACTGTCCATAGTGTTTCCTTTTATTTCCTCATCCGAAATGAAAAGTCAAATTGATACAGGGGGTACAGCGAGCTAATCCAACAAAGGATGAAGTTGACTTTCTGATTGCCTGGGGCACTCCGGGTCTCAGCTCGATCTCTTTCAGCCGCACCTGAAATCCCGAACGAGCTGTTCAGTCTGGCTCCATCCACGGTCTTCGGTCCGTCTCCCATTCGAGACCTAGGTCTAACTGCATTCCTGCAGTACCGTTACCTTGGTACGTCTCACATGGTTCTCTTGACGGGCTTTATTCCATCTCTTAACCGATGATCTGCAATGTAATCCGTAGATTCATTCCTCACGTGGAATAGAACTGCCCCCGGCTTCCCTCCGGATGCATATCCACACCGTACAGCGACATGGCATTGACGAAGTTAGGATCCCAGTTCTGCAAGCAATAGTGCGCGATCATCTCGAGCCCTGCCCCGAATTGATTGTTGTCAGAGAATACCCCCGAATCACAAGACGCTGCAAAGTTGTAGCGGACGGAAGGAACTCACCAGCACCTGCTGCGCCCGCGGTCCACAATTCGCCCTTCCCATCAGACCCCTCGTAGGGCTTGTCTTCCACCACCCAGCGTTGGTCGAGCCACTCAATGCTGGGGTTGATTATCTTTGCCGTGGGCAAGAAGCCCCGGTTGGTCGTGCACTTTTTGCCATCCAGCACGCCGGTGCTGGCAAGCCACATGCTGCCGACGCACGTCGTCATCCACACTCGGGTCTTGCTCCTGTTCGTGGGTCTCAGCAAAACAGCCGAGTCAAGATTGATCGCCTCTTGGGAAGCGCAGATGGGAGAGTGCAGTGTGCTAATCGGTCACAGGAGCACACTCCAACGCGTGACCGATCGGCATGGCCAGGACACGAATAAACAACACAAGAGCGCAAAACGTACCATGCTTCCCTCATGAACTTGTCAGCCTGTGGGGGGCGGTGGCTCAACACCGGACCCCCGACGAGAACAATGTCGAGATCCCGAGGACAGTCGTCGTACGTCATGTTCGGCACATACGAGAGCTTGGGCGTCATGATGGTGGGCTCAAGGGTCGGAGCGAGAAAGAAGAACTCGATGTCAAGCGCATGGCTCTCGAAAGAGGCGAGGAAGGGGGCTAGCTCCGACGGCATCGAGTCTTTGACGAAGTTCATGTACTCCCGAGATAGGTTTCCTATGAGGTCGATACCGACGATGTCCAGGAGCTGAACATTGTCCATCATGACACCAATACGGAGGCTCTTCTTGGGGACAGCGGCGGCAGCCATGTTGCTTGAGGCGGTTTCGGGTTGCTGCGGCGGATTTGGTGTCGAAGGACTGGGTATAGCCGGCTGAGTTGGTCAGTTGTTGGATAATACGAATGGTGTGAGATGCTGGACTTTGAGCCTTCTCTCAATGATAGCGGCGCGCCATTGATTTTATACCCAGCCATGAGCAGATTTGTCGAAACGTCGTTGGGCACCCAGAACAGACCAACAGCCCACCTCCGGGCTCTCAGACCTATCAGCTTGCACATCATCCCGTTGGACTCGACGTCCCGAATGGATTTCGGAGAACAGACAGAAGTTTGGACCCAGCCCGAGGCTTTTCTGACACAGACGAGAGGAAACGGCGCGCGTTGGCCGCAAGGGACCCGCTCCAAGGGCCATATTGACATCTGATTGGTTTCATCCCCGATCCTTCTTCCGAGCACGTTCGGAGGTTACCTTGGAGGTCCGTGCGACCATCTACTCGGTGGTGTGAATGAAGGTTTGGAGATGATCCTTGAGTCTCTAGGCAACCCGAGATGATGAGTTAAATTATCTTTTACTCAAGCCACCGACATTGTGCTGCTTGGCTCGATGCCGCTAGCCCGCATCGCCAACCAGCGTTCGAGCTTATTCAGATCACAGTACGGCTCAGAATCGTTTTGCCGCTGATGCTAATGCATTCAGTCTGCGGCACTAACTATGTGTAAGTCATTTCTACCCATGACGTTTGAGTTCGCTCCATGCTAGGAGGCAAGGTTTCTGGTAAATATGAATTATACACCTCCCCCTTGCTAGAAATATTTGGCCCTGTCATCCAGCAAGATCTTTTATCTCACGGACTAGAACAACGACTCTTTTATCCTTTCAGTGTCGGTAGCGAACTTGATACCAGGAGCCGAAACAAGGCCGACGCCAGGAAGAAAGATGCAGCTTATCGAGACAGCCCTCCTTTTCACAGGGGTCATCACCCTGTTCGCTCGCCCCTCTGTGCAATTCCTAGCCGTTGCAAAGTCCCTAATCAAGGAATACATGGACTACAAGCACTGGAATACCGATGCAAATGCTCCAATTTACCAAGAGCGGCTGGGCGCGGAGACCACTAGGACGACGTCTTTCACTTCGAGCCACCCTTCGACATCAGACAACATCATCCTCAAGAAGCTCAGCCAAGAAGGATAGGTAGGCATGGAAGAGCGACGGCACTGCCTCACAAACAAATCGCTTCTCGAACTACTACTGAGAATACGGCCGAGAGATCTGCGGGTATGGAGAAAGGTACCGAGACATGGACCTGGAATGCGCGTTCGGCTGCAACCAAGACCGTGTAAGTAGATTCACGAGGGCTGGTTGTCGCGCGATCTGCTTCGAACGGAACTTTTGCTGTCTTTCTGGAAATTCTCGCACTCGAAGGTTCAAGATACCGAAAAACTGCTAGCCCTCGAGAAGTGGGAATGTCCCTTGAACCGTACTCCTAATGACGAAACGCGTTCCTACTATTACGGCAGGCCACCCTGATCTAACGTCTTATTATCATTTAATTAAGGCCTATAAATCTAGGTACGGCCTCTCACCATGCAGTTACTGCCTCTCAAAGAGTAAGTAAGGCCCTTCATCAGACGAGTTAAGACCTCTCGCAATTCGAATATGGCCTCTCGTGATATGAAAAAAAAAACAGATTCAGTGTTTTAATCTAGATAAGGTGTTCAATTTCACTGCAGAAATACGGTATGAATAGACGATAGCTTCCGTGTAAATAAACATTCTCCTACTGAGCCAGAACAGTTCGCATGGTGAGAATGTTCGAGGGTTGAGCCTCACCTCGGTGAGGGTAAGGGTTAGGTAGCAGCCCGGAGGGGTCCGTCCGCGTTGTTGCCTGGCTGGCCCGTGCATTTTGACGCGCCTTCCCAGCCAACGTGGATCAACAGTTGAACACTCCTCATCAGATAATCTTCTCTTGCATCTGCCAAAACACGTGCAATCTACAGCGCAGAAGTGACGGTTGGGCATCCTTCTATTTCCGCGACCTTGTGCGAATGGAAGTTTCTTTCTCGGACCTGTTCTGTGTTGCCGCCGAGTTGACTGTACGTTAGCGCGTTTTGCCGGCGATCAACGGCTTGCCCCGCGACCGAACCTCGCCCACAGTGCCACTCGTGCATCCGGCTCTTCTTCTCGGCCACACATTGTCCGCCTCGCCTGAGGGCTGTGCACGGCGGGAGGTAGTACCATCGGCGACCGGTGGGCGACCACAGTCCCGCCGCCGGACCACTTAGCCCCAACAGGCAGCTTCCCTCTTTCACCGCATGGCGTTGTGTTCCTGAAGACACCCGACCGAGCTAAGGTGAGACAGTCCTCAATAGGGCTCCCACCATTCCCTGCACCTGGCACGACAGCAGCTTACTTTCCATTTAGGGAAGTCTGCAGGCCGCTCTGTTGAGCTTTGCGTCCTCATCTGGAAGTCGGTGCCTCTCCACACGACCATTTCAGGGAGCGCTCAAGTGGGTTTGGCCGAGCAAGCTTCTGCCAACAAGTCTCTGCGGCACCCCCGTTCCACCGCGTCAGTTCGTCACGTTTGAGACGCTTGGGTATCTCTACCTTCTCCTTACGCGGATACTTCGTGGTTAGGTTTCGATCTCCGTGTGCACCCACCATACCCTGTTCCCCGGCCAGGCGTGACATCACGCTCTGCAATGGCAGGCCATCCACAATGGCGCCTGATGCCAGGTGCTGTCCCCGGAATGCCGGCCCTCATGGTTTCTACAGAATTTACTGCCGAGTCATACAAGATTCAGCTTACCGATCTCGCCAACGTATGGGTCGAAAGCCTGGACAGAAAGCCCATCATAAAACGAGGGCTTGTCGAGGATACGAGTATTGACCCAACCGACGGCCCTGACCAGCTGCGAAGGATGATAGAGCTTATTCGGGCTGCATTCGACATCAATGACACCAAGCATCCAAACACAACCATCAGCATCGGAAGCGAGAAAGATGATTCGCTTCTTGTCAACGTCACCTGTGTACTTCCCAAACCGCTGAAGCCGTTCAAGTGGCCGATACATTTGATGAAGTGTTCGCACGCTGCTATTGCAACGCAAGTTGTGATGCCGCTGATACTGGGCTACGAAGCTCGAGCTCGGGAAATTGACCAGCTTGTTGCCGCCCTTCGAGAAAAAGACGGTGTGATCACTCGCTTGGTCGACAAGCTTGAAGCAACAGGACTGGGTCTGGAGCATGTCTTCAGTGCACTCTCAGGGAAACGGAGGTTTGATAGAGCGATAGCTGAGAGTAAGGTGAAAGGTCTGGCCCCGTTCTCGGAGGCCGAATTCCGTCAGGGAGCCAGGGAGCCACGAGCTACCGACGCCACAACAGACATCCCTTCCCTCCTCGATGGCGTTTTTGGTGGGGCAGGACTGAGCTACAAGTCAGATGAGGATTTGGAAGCATCGTCACTCCTAAACGACTGGTGGACCAAACTCGGGAAGGGCCAGACTGTGGTGCTTGTCGAGCGTCCCAGGGAGACCGAGACCGGAACTCCCTTAACAACTCAAACCGCTAGGGCGCCATCCAGCGATGACGACAACGATTTCCAGGTCCAGGCTACGCCTCCCGGTCTATCATCCGCGCGCAAACATGGCACCAATGCCCGCTCTGATGTGGTTGACGATGACAGCACGTCGGACGGAGAAGACGATATTGGCGTTCCAGAAGGCCTACCGCATACGACACGTGGACAACCTGCTAGACTTCCTGGCGCCAGGCTGGGTGCATTGGGTGGGCACAGGCAACCGCAGAGGCAGCCCTCACCTTCCTCATCCCGGATGACACCGCCACGTCAGACGTCGGTGAACAAGAAACGGACCATGAGCAATGCAGCCTCCGAAACAGCCTCAGACGACGATGGAGACAAACTAGAAGATCCCCCATCACCGCGCTCACCTCCAAAACCTTCCCATAGGCGAGGCGGGTTGGGACGTATCGGGGGCAAGCGCAGAGAGGTCATTGACCCAGTCCGCTCTCCCTCTCCAATGGTGGCCGGGAAGGTTGACACGCCACCGAAGAAACACAGACTTGGCGTAATAGGCAAACAGGCTGATGTAGCGTCCTCGCCACCGGCGATCCCGGGTGGAAGCTCTAGAGGCAGAAGCAAGAGCCCAAGTGGTGCTATAAAAAGAGAGTCTCCCCGAGAGACGTCACAGGAGCGAGCTGATCGCAAGCGAGCCGAGCTGCAGAGGGAGCTGGAGAAGAAAGCGGCCGCTGGCCCTGCAAAGAAGAAGCGCAGGTTTTGAGTTCGTCACCTGATGCCAAACTTCCATTGGATCTGGATACGTGTAGATAACATCTTTCACAGAGCAGGCGAAGATGCAAACGACAGTCGCAACCGCTGCCAAGCTTCACAAATACGTTTATGAGCGCTCCATGAATGCTTGGGCCAAAGTCAGGCCATCTCACGTTGCAAAGGGGCCTGCCTGCATTTAGGAAGGCCTTGCGGATCCTGGAAAGGTCTTGCTGCATTCTGGATAGAAAGGCCTTGCTGCATTATGAAAGGACTTTCACGGTGCAGTCGAGGCCTTTCTTGTTCCGGCATAGGACCGTGTGAGGACAAGAACCCAGTTTTGCACGGCAAGGGCTCTTTCTTTTGGCCCGAGTATTCCTCCATATCCTTTCCCCATATCTTTCCTACTTGTACCCCTTGTAGTTATCAGTGCACTCGACGTCAAGGTTCCTGGGATCTTGGTTCAGGCAAAATGCCTGGCGCGTACCGCTCGGGCTGACAACATCGATGTCGGAGGCATAGATCCTCCCGCATACTTCAGCACTGCTGCATGCGAATGAGGCGATGAGCGGCTGGTGTTTCCGGCTTGTCTTGCCCTTAAACCGTCTGAAGGCCACGTTATCGATTGTTAACTTGCTGGGATGCTGTTGGCAGAGTGTCAAGCTGCGCTGTCCATAACACTGGGTGATCTGGAGGGCATAATCGACGTTGTCGACGGTCATGTCTTCATACGTTATGTTGCGAACCCGCCCCGACCCACCCCCTCCCTGGAGATCGGCAGACATTTCTGACGGTGCGTCGGGCCAGACCTTGATACGAGCCCCGTCTGAGGCATTGTGCATGCTGATGTTGCTCACCATGACAGACTCCACGATGTCGAACTCCCCTACATACTGGCCGAGGCTGCCAACGCTGATTCCATGCGACCCATTGCAGAAGAGAGATTGCACCAAGATGTTGGTGCTATTCGGTTTGAAGGAGACGCAGTCTGTTACACCCAAGCAGTCAGTTTGACTGGTCGTGCTCTTGAGGTTATGTGTGGGATCATCGTGAAGGACACGTTCTCTTTACCAAACGGACTCAACATGTCCTGCCTCCGATCCCCGGGAATCGCCTTTGTGGGGAAATGGTGTCACTCACCATCACTGTTGTTGATGACCGAGTTCATGATGGTCACGTCGCGGCTGCGGTATGTGTCCCATCCATCGGTATTTTTAGCCGCATTTTGACTGACGCTCGCACCAGCAATGTCGATGTTGTTAAATACCACGTTGGAGGCATTCGCGACAAAGTGATAGTATTGTGGGCTATACCGCAGCTTCAAGTCGGAAAGAACGCTGTCCCTCAGTCCGTCGATGCCAACCAGCACAGGCCGCAGAGTGTAGATGTTTCTGCCGTACTCATCATACCATACCTGGCCGTTACCGTCGAGCGTACCACCTGCCTTGCGTCAGCCATCAAGTACAATGCATATTCAGGTGTTTCGGACCACCCTCCCGTCACGGCTTCTTCGGTTTCACAGCAGACATCGTGGGCGAAGCTCGGCCCAAAAGTAGGCCTGTGGGCAAGGGGCGATGGATATCTTCTGGCACCCGGCGGACTCTTTCGACCACACAATTCACGCCGGACAATGCCACAACCTTGACCCCTCTTTGGGAGAATCTCGTCCTCCACGGGATGCTCGGTGTCGGAGACAGCCCGAATTTTAAGGCCCGAATTGACCCTTTTTACGGCCGGGAGGGGTCACGAACGATGTGTTACGCGCATGGGAGAGAAGAAAGGGGGTCGCCAAAAGATACCGTACCTCCGTAGATCCACACGTCCTCCCCTCCAAGCTTGAAGAAGGACGTCACATTCTGGAAGACGAAACGGAAGGAGTTTTCCTGCCAGTACTCTGTGTCATTGCTGAACAGGATACGGCCTTGGATGTCTTTCCGGGAGGGTAGTCAGTCGGCCAGTCAGTCTTCGAAAGGGGCACTAAACTGCCAGGTGGCTACACCATGGCTAATGAGTACGGGGATGTCTGGTCATACCGATGTCAACATGCTTCAAGAAGGTCAAGTCCATCGCGGTACCAACGATATACGTCACGTCTCGGAGAAAGAGCACATGGCCCCCATCGTTGCACTGGTGGAAGGCGAATAAGATGTTCAGTGAATCGTCTGTGATCCCATCCCCATGTGTGTTGACGACGCACACCTTGGAGCTTGAGCGCCGTGGGGGGTTTGGGAATGGAAGTCGTGGGTTGTAGGGCATGGGGAGGAGTGTTGGCCGTGGTGACAATGGGTACTCCAGCGCCACGGCTGGCGACAACATCGCCCACAGAAACGTCGAGGGCTTCATTGTTGCTGCCCGCTGGCGTCCCTCGCGGATGTAGCAGCTGATTATGGGTGCCAGCCGACACTGATGATGTTAGACACATCAGCCGGGGACTTATGAGGTTCTCACGGGGCTTTTGTTTAACCGGCGGGAACTTAGCATTACCGGAAAACTACTGCCGGTTCTGCCGGACCGCGCTTGTCGGGAAACACAAGCCCGCCAACTTAACCGTCTTTTGCAGTTATCGCCCTTTACGAAGAGAATGTCTCTTTGCACTATAATCCCACACATAACACGAACTGCAACCAAGGCCTCGGGTTTGATGGCATAGGCTTTATCGTATTCTTACGAGGCCTTCCTGCATTCTCAAGAGGCCTATTCTAATGCAACGCAACCAAAGGCCTTCCACGATGCAGTCAAGGCCTCTCATGATGCAGGTAGGGCCTGTTGAATAACTGCTTAGGCCTTGCTGGCCTGGCCACAGGGCTGCATACCTAGTGTGTGGGGTCATAGTGTAAAGAGGCATTCTCTTTATGAAACCCCATTTCGAGCGCTGACAGTAGGCATCCGGACTTGGCCTTCTATTGTCAGGTGTGAAGAGATATCACCGAATCGACGATGGTCACAGCTGGCTTGAGTACGTTTACTCCTTCTGGGGCCTGCTGGTCCTCAAACACACCCTGTTCTACGCGAAACGTACTGGCCGTTTCCGAAACTGTGAACTCAAGGGCCACTCCAGGGCTTGCATGCTAGCAGCATCTTGAGGGCTTTCTCAATACAGCACCGCACATGTTGTTGGGGAGAGGTCCAAGTCTCGTGGGCCAGGCTCCGGGTTTGTTGATTGGCGCGGCAGGAGAGTGTGACGAGTCAAAGTTCCTGGCACTGACGATCCCCACCCTAGACAAACAAAGCCTTCGAGACTACTGTATCCCGAGAATCTGAGCGATGACGCGAATACCACCTTTGCTTCCCCGGGTGGATGGTCTCTGGAACACGCTGGCAGGTATGCAAGATCATTATTTTGACCTGTCACCTGTCAAATCACCAATCTCTGGGCGTCTACCAATGAAGCTATCGCGATGCCCGCGAATCTGACAGCGGGTCATGCCAGCAATGCCGCATCCGGTTGTGATGCCGCAGGAGTGCAAGGTCTCGAGTTTCCAGCCCTCCGTCCATTTGCAGAGACGGGGCGGGATGTAGCACTCCCTATGCCCGCTTGTGGGGGAATCCCGCTGTCAAATGATATGGGAGTTGACATATCACCTCATGCATCAACTCGAATGGTCAAGGCTGGCGACATGCGATGGAAGAATTGGGAAGCAGCTCCGCGAGCACATTAAGTCCGCAGCTGCGCCGGCGTCAAACAATGTCCAGTCGAGCCTGTGTGACTCCCGTGAGGAGCCCCATCGTCCCCGAACAAGGCGGGCATGGGGGTAGGATGTCTGCATGATACTACTGCAGCCGCTTCCGAATCTGCACACTGAGAGGGCCATCGAGCCCCTATCGGATGGATTCGGCATCCGCTTCACGGCTTCCTAGTTGCGGCTGCTAAAAGTACGGGACGCCAGATACGGACATTAACTGGCGACCCGTGGGCTTGGTCGACGGGTGTGCCAATGCAAGTTCGAATGCAACAAGGATCAGAGCTCCTCGAGGGTTGAAACTTCCTTGCAAGCAAGCTCCTGTCGGTATCCCTAAAGATTGACATTCGACTTCTTCCCTCTGTCTTCACTGCTGGATTCGGCGAGGACCGCGCAACAAAACCTGTTGATGCGGTCTTGGCCTCCACCATGTCCCTGCACGGGGTTCTGTCTCGGGCCGATCGCTCAGCGCCGCCTGTCGGCTCTCGTTTTGGGTGAAGCCGGGCCCCTTGCCGACTTGCCTGGCATAGGAGCGACGCGCAAACGCCAGGGAGCTTTTTTCGCGACCAAAGCTTTGGAGAAGACAGCGACAGCGCTCATAAGCAGAGGACAACGCGGGCGGGTGTGCAATTCTGTCTGCTCATGCGACAGGTGTAGGAGGTTCGCAGGCGCGCCACCGACTGTTGCTGCTCACGACAGCGCTTTGTGCCACAGTCCCAAGTACCTGGTTTAGTGGCCGATTTTATCGAGATCGAGCGGGAAGCGCGGAGGGATCAACGGCCCCCAGCTACCAGAAATCCGGTCGGATCAATGAGAGAGCGCTGTGGTTGACCGCTGGGCCAGGATGATGGCTCCTGTGGGCGGATGGGGAATCCGCAGGGCAACAGGATTGGTGGCCACTGCCCGGTTATCGCGGCAGCAGCGAGCGTTGGTGGGGGTGGACTTTTCCACATCACCGAGCCTGCATGACAGCTCAACAAAGTTTCCCCACGTTTTGACACCTGTCACTACTGACAGAATCTCAATCTGCCCTCGGTTTGCTCGGGCCCCGCGTGGCCTGTCGTCACTTGCAACTTGCAGTGCATCCCGAGTCCGCGACAGGGAACGCGCTTTGAGAACCTGGAACCTGCATCTTTTCGACCTATGGGCTCCGTGAGGGTGTGCTTCCGCCGCTTTTCTCCCTTGAAGTTTGAAGGTGGACGCAGCATGCCGGCGCTCGCTGTCGTCTGTGAGCGAGCAAGCGGGGGGTGGTTACAGGGTCAATGAGAGCGAAACTGGCGGGGGAGTGGCACAAGACACACGAGGGGCCACCAGTGAGCAACGCCGAGCTCCGACGTGCACACCATGATCACCTGTCAAAGCACCCTCCGCAGGTGTTACATTACAATGCGCCATCTGCAACTGGTTGTAGGACATCGCACAGCCAAAGAGGGTTGCGTCACCCTGCCTGGGGCGAATCACTTCGGGTGCTTGACCCTCAGCACTTATGGCACAATTCGAAGGACACGGGGAAGAGGGAGAGAAGCCGCTACATCGCGGCCGATGACACCGCAGCGAGGGAGCGACGCCCACCCCTCACGAACTAGTTTTCCTGATCCCGTCGTCCGTCATATCTCGCATGCATGCCGTTTCTATCGCCCACATCGACAATCGACATCTAGCGGCTGCCAGCCAGCTCGCTTCATGTACTGTAACCACGTGGGCCGCTCCATTCTGGTACTCGAGCACCTCAGGGCGAGGATTCCCCCAGGACGGGCATGCGAGGGGCACTGCGACTTTAAGGACGTCAACACAGGCAACAGCCTTCCGCAGGACTCTGTAAGGTGCGAGCGGTTGTCCCCTCACCCTGCATAGCGCAGGCAGCACACACAGAGGGAGTCCCCCCCAATCCCAAGGCCATCCATCACCAGTCTCGGCGTGCGCGTAGAACCGTTTTAGGAAGATGGAGGGTTGGTGACAGAAGCCTGCCAACCTCATCCGACGCCACTATGATATTATTTCTTGCGCGACGCCGACCTTCCACCCGCCCCGTGGCGCTGCCTTTTGTGAGCAGAAGCAATACCCACCCTTCACGAAGTTACGTCCCATTCCTGCTGTTGGGGGCATCGCGGCCAGGTCGCTGCGCCGATGAGCTCGGCGAACATGTCCGTGTCCTGAGAGAGCCAACACTTCTGTGTGGTGCGGAATGTGCCAGGCCGAATTAGTTGGGAGCGGGGTCTGTGTGGGTTCGGCAGAAGAGCCCTGTCGAGTGGTACGGCCAAGGGGAAGTCTTTGTGAAGATGCTGCGCTGCTTGGTGAAGCTCGTGGGTTGGGCGATGGTTATTGATCCGTATCATGAGGCCGGCTCCATGTCTTTCTTGCGGAATGGGTCCGTCCCTGTAGGGCCACCAAGGAGAACCATTAATTGCACCGGGTTTGCGCCCTGAGCCCGTACCTAGCCAGATGCGGCTAGGGCTCGTCAGTGGCAGCACGGCGTAACTGTGGATGCGCAGAAGCTGGGCCGGCCACCACGAAAGAATTTCTAAAGAACCACGCATGCCAGTATCAACCTTGCATTTACTGGCCACGACATGGAGACCACTCCACAGCATAGCTTCGTCCCTCAAGAGCCGAACTGGCCCGGAACAAAAACATCAAAAAGGACAGGCCTGAGCCCGGCTAGCGCAATTGGTAGCGCGTGAGGCTTCTATCGCCATCATCTCGCACTCAGTGCGAGCAAGATATTATCTTAAGGTTGTGGGTTCGGGTCCCACGTTGGGCTTTCCTTTTTGCACAAGCCGTTGGGTGCTGAATGCTGCATCGTCGATCACCACGGAGCTGGTCGCCGGTCGCCGTCTTGAGGCGAGGGGTGGTCGCCGAGATCACGCCCATGATCGGTCCTGCGACAGGGGGCGATCGCAGGCTGTGCCGCCCGCGCTTAAAGGAGGCTCACTCCTCATTGCCTAACAGCGCTGCGCGGTTGCGATAAGCTTAGATTCAATTTGGCGAGCTTTTAGCCTAGGTACTGTTCGTTCACGCCCTGTCAGCCTGAGCTAGTGTAAGGCAGTTCGCCCGGGTGTGCGCGAGAACGCCCACTTGGCTGATCTTGCTGATCATCTCCCTCGTCACGAACGGCACATCTTTTGGATAATTTTTCCCCCTCTTCCCGACAAAGACTGGGTTATCCTGATTTTGCGCCCCGCACAATTTACGAGTGCTTGACAAAGCCTTTCGCTCATTCGCCTAAGAAAGCACGTAAACTCTAGAGAAAGCCGAGAATCACTGGGGGTCGCAGTCACAACCAACACCCACCACCCCTGCCCACCTTGAGATTGGCTGCAGTGTCTTAGGGCGGGCGAACCAACGTGTCGGTACCCAATCAGGGCAGGCAACTAGGACAGGGATACAATATTGACCCCACCCGGAGGAAACACGCTATCCCTGCGGCCAGGCTGCCCGTCGTCCCCAACAAGCGACACAGGACGACAAAGGGACCGTTGCAGTGGTTGGATGGACGAATACGCCAAGGGCAGAGGGGGCTGCGTTGGGGGCTTGGGGCATGAGCTGCGCCCTCCCCCCTTCCCCTCGAACCGACGATGGGACGATTGCGGGGGAAGAACGGTCGCCCCGCCTGCAACCGCCGCGATTGAAGTTTCCGACCGCCCCAACCAACACCAAAGAAAAAAGAAGGTCGACGGAGCGACCCCGGCGAGCGAACTGGTAGCGCAGCGGTCCAAGGTTGCGCTGCAGCGTTGTGACGCTGTGGGGGGAAGGGGGACCGATTAGCATTTGGAGGGACGGCGTGCATGGGAGCGCCGACGCTGCTGAGCACGGCAACATCACTGTCGGTCGGCACCCAAGGCAGAAGGCACAGACCCCATCACCCGCTGACAATCAGTACGGATCACTCGGCCTGGTTGCGCCCAATATCCAATGCCCGGCCGGCTGCTGTCGTTCTGGCATCGGCATGCCGACCGCCATATGCCGGATGGGGCGAGAGCGAGCAGGCCTGTGGAACGCGGTTGAAGGAGCGCTGGCCCAATGCGGCCACTGAGCACCACAGCTAGCCCATCAAACCTTGGGCTAGCCGTGGTCTGTACCTGGCGGCCGATTCGTTTCAAGAACGAGCTACGAGCTACGAGCTACGAGCTACGAGCTACGAGCTACGAGCCCCGACTTGCGAGCTACGAAAACTACTTCGCGCAGTACCTTCACTGAACTCGCTCCCGTACCGTACCGACTGCCGTACCGTACGTGCTGCAGCCTGCTGAAGGCTCGATTCTTGCTGCCTGCCTTTTGCGACGCAGCAGCAGTATCGCCGGGACTAAGTTAAGATCCGGATGCGGTCCTGGCCATATCCCTCCTGCGCCGACCACATGCCGCCGACAGGGCTCTGACGCGCCTAAGACTGGGGTTTGCCGCGCATCGATTGCCGCGGGCGACGCCCAGGGGCCAATGGGCGGACTTCCATCCTTCTGCCTGCTGCCGGCTCTTTTCCGCGCCTTGGTCGAGCCACTGACAGCCGCCGATACTTCCCAGATCTATGGATCGAAACACGCCAACAGGTAGCGCGGCATGAACTTGCAAATAGCTTGACAGCTACCTTCTGCTTTAGTGCCTCTGCGCTGCCATGTTCCTCTACTTTCGCCTTCTGCTGTCCAAGGGAAGCCGCTTGTATCGGCACTGGCGGCCCCATCGGCGAACCGGCCGTTACATCGTTTATTGCAGAGGCGCGTTGGTAGTATATCCCACTCGTGTTGGCTGCACGGCGGCATTTCGTTTCGCAGCAAAGAAAACGAGGCGAGCGAACAAGAAACCAACAGACGTGCATGGGGCCGGCACCCGCTCCCCTTTTCTCCACAAGGTAAGGCTGTCTTTTGGCTGTTGGCATAGCGGGATCGCAATGGCGAGTGACAACGCCCACCGGCCGGCGGAGGGGCAGCTTGACCTACATTCCATCCTACAACGGCAAGAGCCGCTGCCTCGTCCAACGCCAGAGGGGGGCCCCTCCCGCAAGTGCAAGCGCACAACCTGCGGGGCGTCAAATCGCAGGACCTGGTCGAAGATCATCCCCTTGCGGGCTCAACCGTTCGCCGCACGATGCCACAACGCCCAGAGCATCACGTCGGCCAGCCCGTTTACACTGTATCTCTTGCAAAACATGCGCATACCCCTTACACCGGTGATTGCGCGTAATGCGAAGCGTGTATGAGCGCTGAGATACATAAATTGCCCCTGGCGCACGTGATGGAATGATGTCGCAATCCGAACGACCAATGTTCCCAGTTTGTGCGCGCTCAACATCAGTCATGGATCTACCCTATGGCGGGCACGGACGAGTCGGCGGCGCAGGTGGGTCACTTGTCCCCGACGCCAGACCTGTTAATGTCTGGAGAAGCTTTTCGTCCGGGTAGTTGCTGCTGCGCCTTGTTGGGCGGACAGGACGGACAGCACACAGCACACGGCACACATTGAGCACATAGCACGGCCGGCACAGTCCACGGAGTGACGACGCATTTCTCTCGGCACAACGCGCGCAAGGCCACAAAGACCCATACCCGTTGCGGAACCAACAGCATTTGCAACAGCATTGCATCACCTGCTGGGCCTTGGGAGATAGGTTAGATTAGCCTTTTAGGTGGGAGGTGGATGGTGGTTTTGTCTTACCTGTCAGAGACAGAAGACACTACAGGCAGAAAGAAACTGGCGGGGAATGGTGTTTATTTTTTGCTCAAGGAGGCGTGCTGCCGAGCGTGGATGCCACGAGGTCTCGAAGCCATACCAGCAAATGGTATTGCTCACATATCACAGTTTCTGCGGGCTCGATAGCAAGCGCTGAGACAGGCTGGCATCTTCGTCGACCGCTTCCAATCTGGCACTAGTGAATCTGGCGTGATAGAGGCTGCCTGGCCGCCTTACATAGGGAGAGAGGACACATGCAGAAGGGGGGGGGGGGAGGGAGGGGGTGGGGTGGGGCGGGCGGGAGGGAGGGAGGGGGAGGGGGAAGAGGGGGGGGGGGGGGGGGGGGGGGGGGGAGGGCGAAGAGGGGAGCTGTCTGCCAGCGAATGGTTGCGCAGGCCGTGGCGGGAAGCTCTCCTCGCCCAACAACACAATACTGTGCTAGCGAGCTACAGGCTAGGGTTTAAGGGGGAGGAATTTTCCCACATCTAGGGTTTTATCTCTGATAGCGGTAGTTTGCAGTGTCGAGAACCAACGAATGGACGGTTGTCATGGCTCTGCAACTGGACGTGGCCGACTGGAGGTCCCCGCTCGCGCACCTCCTTCTCGGCACGCCTCCCATGTCACCATCGTACGATGTTATTATGGCGCACACACATTCGAAGGGAACTTGCCAATTGTAGCGTGCGTGGCGACCTCAAAAACCGTCCAGCTGCGTTTGAGGGGGCACTAGGGGCACTTGGGGCACCACGAGCCCACGAGCCCTTGGCTAAAGGGGGAGAAAAGCCACCAAACGCTAACCCAGTGCCGACACCAGCCGAGTTGACCGACCTCGCGCTGCTGCCGATCGGCATCTCTGCTATCACTAGCCGACCTGCAACCCGCGCTGCCGACCGTCAATAAGTGGCTCAACCCACCTCCCCGCCCTCCCACACTGGCACTGGCCACTCGCACCGCACTGGATACGGACAGCAGACTTTTGGAATGGACCGTAGCTATTATCGGCTTGCTTGCTCGCTGACGCTATGCTGCTACCTAACCTAGGAAGAAAAGCTCCCTGCCCTTCAACCTCCCACCTCCCACAAAACGCTGGGCGCAGGGCACGGGGCGTAGGGTACGCGAACGTGGCACCTGTCCGAATCCAGAATGGCCAACCAGCTTGCATTATTTCTCAACCGTGTGGCTGCCAAAAACGATAAGCTTCTTTCGCCCCCCATTCCGCATGCTCCGCCGCTGCCGCTGCTGCAACGAAACACCACCCCTCCCGTCCCAAAAGGTACACCGCGCCAATTTCATCCATGTTTCCCAGCCAATGATGCAACAAAAAATGGTTAACCTCCCTTTCCTCGGGGCCCCAAACCCCAACCGTGACATGGTGACAGAGGAGAGAAGAGCCGAAACGATGCATGACCCTTTCCTTTCTGTGCCGTTTCCTCAAAACATGTGGATGCAAAGAAAGAAAGTAAACCTAGTAGTTTCCCGTTTCCGCGCCTTCTTCCGTGATATCGCCGGTGCAAATGCTATCAGTCAGTGCTGTGAGCGCCGTAATCCTTCCCCACCCACGAGGTCACCGCCTTGTAATAATAAAAAAAAGTTGGGGGACTTTTTTGTTGTTGCTTCCCATTTCCCCTCCCTTGGCCATTCACCTATTTTATCGGAGGAACTGAGCTCCGTGTTGCTGTCTCGTAAAGCGCCTGCACGATCCCCTGGGTTCAAGGCACCAGTGATGGTCCGCCGTGTAAAAGTGTGTGCCTTGCCAACGACCCCCAAGCGGCAGCAATGGACAGCCCCCGAAATACGAAACCAAAAAGACAAGACAGCAAAAAAAAAAAAAAAAAAAAAAAAAAAAAGGAAAAAAAAAAAAAAAAAAAAAAAAAAGAAAAAAAAAAAAAAAAAAAAAAAAAGAAAAAAGAAGGGGGAGAGG
>Ga0247760_1000278_pt1 | contig 57273 bp, 40 predicted proteins | sample UWRJL171409R4_FD_179936 | JGI IMG/M metagenome (GOLD analysis project Ga0247760, IMG submission 179936) | Plant litter microbial communities from Arlington Agricultural Research Station in Wisconsin, United States - UWRJ-L171-409R-4 | ecosystem: Environmental > Terrestrial > Plant litter >...
TCAGATCGTCAGGCGATGATGCTGCGGATTGCCGTGCCCGAGGTGATCTGATCGTCCAGCTGCGCGTCGGTCAAGCCAATGCCGGCGCCGAGAGTCTTGGCGACCGAGGCCAAGCTTTGGCTGGCCGCGAGATCGCCACCCGGAGCGGCTGCGCCCGTGGCGGGATCGATGTCCGCCGCGTGCCCACCAGGCACGATGCCGCCGACCACCGAGCCCTTGAAGCCCTTGCCGATCATCAGCGCGACGGAGTGCGAGGCGTTGTGCCCGCGGCCGTTCAAGGAGTCGAAGGTGCGACCGAAGACGTTCAGCGCGGCGAACGTCACTTTGTCCTCCAAGCCGTAGCTCTTCAGCTTGGTCATCAAGGTCTTGATGTTGTTGACCGAAGCGGTGGTCTGCACGGCCTCGTTGTTGAAGTTCGAGTCGCTGTGGTTGTCGCCAGAGAACGGCAAGTGAATGGTCACGACGGGGGTGACGTTCATCTTGATCAGCAGCGCGGCGGCGGTCACCTGATTGCTGGCGTCGTCGCTTTGGATGGTAGCGAGATCGGATGCCACTTGTTGAATCATCGTGCGCAGATCGGTCTGCGAAAGCGCCATGTTGTCCAGGTAGGCGCGCTGGGCCGTAGTTTGCGCGCGGTTCTCTTTCAACGCTTGATTCAGCTTGTTCAGCGTGTCGTCACGCAAACCCTGCAGCGTGGCCGCCAAGTCTTTCGGCGCCGACAGCACCGCCTTGAGCCCAGTGGGTGTCAGCTTGGGCAGGTACTGGCCCTCGAACGAGAGTTGTTCCCCGCCGATGGTCACCGGCTGAGTCTGCACGGTGTTGAAACACGAGCGCAGGGTCTTCGCGAAGTAAGAGGGCAGCCACTGGCCGCGCCGGAGCGAGCCGAACAGCTCCAGCACGCGCCCAAGCTCACCGTGGTTCGCGGTGCCCGTGGAGTGATGGAAGAACACGGTGCGGTCCAGGATGTTCTGCGGCAGGGTCGACCAAGGCTTGGCCGCGGTCCATTTCTTCCCGCCGATCGTGAGCGGGGTTGCGGTCATGGACATGTCGGTCGGATCGGCGTGATTGATCGTGCCGGCAGCGAAGGTCGCCGGTAGATCGTAGGTGCCCGGGACGTTGCAGTTCAAGGCGTCGCCGCTGGCCGACATGGACAAGATCAAATACTGCGCGCCGGCAGCGCATGCATCGTCGGCGTGCACCGACTTGGGATTGAGCAGGAAGGAGACCGGCAGCCCCGTGGCCATGGCGCGCAGACCGATCAAGCCCGCGCCAGCCAGGGAGGCATGTAGCAATTGGCGACGATTCAAAATGCTCATGGGTGCTCCTACAAGCCGATGGCAACGGACGTGGGCGAAAGGCAGGCCACGATGAAGGTGGATTTGAGCGCGTCGGTGGGCTTGGCGCCCGCCGTGACCGCGGCGTCGTAGTGCTCCGTGAGCAATTGCGTGACGGTGGCGCTGTTCGGATCGGCCGAGGTGATGCCCATGATGTTGGCCACGAAATCGGTGATCGCCGCGTCCTTCTTGGTGCTGTCGTAGCGGCTCTTGGTCTTGTCCACGGTCAAGCCGGCGGCGTACGCGCACAGTGACTCCGTGGCGCCGCGGTAGAACGGCGTTTGAGCCGTGGACAGCGCGGGAGCTTCTGCGCCGCGCAGATAGCCATCCAAGGGGATGTTGTTGGTCACGGCGATGCGCGTCGTGTTGTCGGTGATGCCGACGCACAAGCTGGTGGCCAGCTGCAGGCGATTGGTGAGCGCCGCGCAGAAGTGATCTTGGCGAGCGATGCTGACCGTCTCGCCCAGCTCACGCCAGGTCTTGGTCGCCGTTTGGCCGGTGACCAGTGGCGAAGAGAACAACTCCAAGAGCAGCGTGTGGAAGTCGTACCCGGAATCGACGAACGCTTTGACCACCCGCTTGAACTCGGGATCTTCTTCCGAGCAGCCGCTGGAATTGGCGTAGTAACAGAGCTTTTGCGTCCAGGCGCTGGCGTACAGCGGGTGCTCGATCAGCGCGTTGGCGAAGTCGTCGAACGAGGTAAGCTCGGCCTTTTTGCCCAGGTAGTCGAACGAAGCGGTGGAGAAGACCTGCGCCGGGTCGTGCTGCGTGTGGTAGGAATAGGTGAACGATTGGCGGAAGATGTTCCGCATCGGGTCCATCGTTTGATGACAGCTGTAACAGGGGCTGGTCGGATCCGAGTGCTGGCCATCCTTGCCGTTGTCGAGCACGGTGGAGGTGCCCTTGTCGACCGGGTTGATGCTGCGGCCGACACCCACGATCAACGCTTGGTTCAGCGTGTCACGGTGCTGGTTGCTGTTGTTGGTCGTCCAGTTGGCGAAGAACGCCGGCGTCGTGAAGTAACCCACGCGCGGCGTGCGCACGACGATCTCGTTCGCGGCGCGCAGCGTGGGCAGATCGTAGAACGGAGTCAGCTTTTCACCGGCCTTGGCGACGCGCACGGTGACGGGGCGCCAGATCACGTCTTGGGCAGTGACGTTCGGCGAGGTGAAAGAGGTGCCGCCGCTGCAGTTATATTGATAAAGGTTCTTCTTGTCCGCAGGAACGTCATCCGGAATGGTCAGAGTCGGCGGGCCATTCGTGTCCGTCGGATCGTTCACGTAGTTGCGGGTCGCGTAGCCGAACAGGCCCAAAAACGCGGCCGATACGCTGCCGTATTTGCGCTGATTGTACAGCACGTCCGCCTTCATGGCGTTGCCGTTGGCATCGACCAGCACGTGACCCGTGTCGTCGAGCTGGGGCATGCTGCACTTGAACGGCGATGGCACGGCGAAGTGCATGAAGTTCGGACTGGCCGGGTCCAGCGTTTCGCTGAGTGGGATGTTGTTGGGCACCACAGGCATCGCGGCCGGGTCGAGCGGCGCTTGATAGGTGAGCCAGAACGCTTGCGTCGTGCTCAACGTGCCATCGGGCATTGGGACGCTCAGTGATTGCTTGCCCGCGTCATCGACCTGCGCTTGGTCGAGCGCGAGGTAGAGTGACATCAAGGTCGGCGTCATCATGAACGTGTGCGTGGTCACCGTGTCGGTGAACGGCTTGCCGTCCGCGATCGTCTTCAGCGCCGTGCGCGCCATCGACTCTTGCGCTTGCGCGAACATCGGCAAATTGGTGAGGTTGTCGACGCTCAGCTGATCGAAGAAATCATTCTGCGTGATTTGCGTCTGCTGAAAGGCCTTGCTGAAGAACGTGCCGAGCTTGGCTTGCGCCTCGGGACGCACGAACCAGGCGTCGACCATGTTCTTCAGGGCTGCCGGATCCTGCTCGACCGCGGCGATCTCTTCTTCCGTCGCGGGTAGCCCGAGCAGCAGGTTCTTCACCTTGGCGACGTAGACTCGCGCCTGGACTGGCTCGAATGGGATCTCCACGGCTGCATCGGGGGAATCATCCGTGAGGCCTGCCGCGCCCACTCCGAACGAGCCCGACGAGGACGAGCCCGACGAGGAAAACGAGCCTGCTGAGGACGATGACTGAGAAGGCAGCACGTCGAGCGTGCCCGTGCAGGCAACCGCCACGGCACCAGCAACCAGGGCTGAAGCTGCGTAGCCATGTATGAGCCTAGACGACATAGAACGACTCCTCGGGGCCCTGAAGACCTCAGCACCCGAAATAGGTCATTTGACTGTCTCATACGGCACGCCACTCGTCCAACACTTCTGTCTCGGACGATCGGCGCGAACGAGGTGCGAGTCGCGCGCGCCGCGCATCGGTCGCGCCTGCGCCGCGCCTGCGCCGCGCATGCGCGCGCATGCGTGCTGGCACTCACGTATGCGCACGCACACGCGCTCGAGCGCGTGTGCGACGGTCACTCACTTCCCGGAGTTGGAGCGCGTTTTTACGCTCGTGCACGCGCGATTTCGAACGGGCGGCGACTTTACGAATTCGACGAAGGCTCGACTCGCACGATCTCACGCGGGGAAATTTCCGAGCTCCAAGGAACGCAATTGGGGCCCGCTGCCTACGGGGGCGCGGCCGCGCTACGTTTCGAGTATGAGCCGTCGCTGGCCGATCACGCGCCGTGGCACTTCTTGTATTTCTTACCGCTGCCGCACGGGCATGGCTCGTTTCGCCCGACGGCCGGTCCTCGAGCCTTGGCAGGCGCGTCCACCACTGCTCGTTGTTGCGCCATGAAAGCCACTGCCTCCGCCTCGCGATCGGTTTCGATCAGGTGGGTCGCGACGCGCACCGTGGCCTCATCGCGCTCAGCGGGCGTCGTTGCGATCGCGAGCGCACGACGGTAGTACGCTTCGGCGGCGTCGTCTTCGCCCAGCTCACGGTACACGTATCCGGCCTTGAACTCTGCGATGTACGGTTGCGTCGCCGTCGCCAGATTCGTGAGTACGAGCGCGAGGGCGCGCTCTCGATCGCCGGCTTCTGCATAGGCAATCGCGATCTCACCTTTCATCTCATCCGGCGCGTAGACCTGCAAAGCTTCGGCGATGCGCACGGCCAGAGCGGTCTCGCGGGCCGCCCTGAGTCGCGCGGGCACGTCGAACACGGAGTGGATCAGGTCCTCGTCTTCGAATCGACGACCGACCGCGGAGAGCAACTGCAAGTTGCCGTCGATGCGGAGCACGAACGCGAGCGTGGCTTCGCCCAGCTTACGCAATAGCGGCTGAATTTTTTCAGAGTCGGCGTTCTCTGCCGAGTCATCGAGCGCATCGAGCGCATCGAGCTGTTCGAGCACGGCTGCCGCGAGCTTGATTGGCTCTTCTAATGCCGGATCCGGCGCCTCGTCGTGCTCGTCTTCGTCCTCGATATCGCCGTCCTCGAACGCGAGTCCGTCGCGCAGCACCGGTGCGTCTCCCTCGGACTCGATCAGCAGCGGAGAGGGCAGCGGAGCTTCGGCTTCGATCACGGACAGGACGTCGAGCGAATAGCGATGCTCGGCGCCATAGTCGTACACATAGACGAAACGTTGCCCGGCTCGCAGCCGCAGGCGAAACAAAAGGGCCTGGTCCGCCCGCGTGCCGTCCGTGCGCGGGTCGACGTACTCCGTGGACTGGTCCCAGTATTTCCCGGAAAGAAAAAAGGCGTACAGATGATCGCCGTCGCCGATATTCAGGGTCTCCTGCATGATTTCGTGCACGTCATGCAAGCTACTGCGCCCGTCGAAGTCGACGACGCGCCGTACCTCCGGCACGCTGTCCGGGCTGATCGAGAGGCGAAAGATGCGATGAGACACCGGCGCAGTCTAGCTGTTCTACGGCTGCGAGAGCCGCTGATCGGCCTCTCGAAATAGACCGGCTAGTGAGCGCACGAACGCGCCCAGCCACGGATTTCGATCGAGCTCACGGTTCAGCGAATCCGCCGTGATGAGCTTCAGGCTCACGTCCGTCAGCGCGACCACCGAGGCCGTGCGCGGGGCGCGCGTGAACACCGCGGTTTCGCCGAAGACCGCGCCCGGACCCAGGCGGCGGAGCACGGTGCTTTGCTCGCCAACCCCACGCCGCACTTCGCACTCGCCGTGCTCGATGATGTACGCCGCGTCGCCCGCATCGCCCTGGGTGATGATGTATTCCCCCGCGCGATAAAGCTTGGCTTCGAACCACCGATCGCCGCTCAGAAAGCGCTCGAGATCGTGCTTCAGCTCGAGCACGCGTTGATGGCGCTGCGCGGGATCCAAGGCAAGCGCCTTGCTCGTGATGCGGTTGAGCTCGGGCGGAAGTCGCGCCCAGAGATCGTTCTCTCGTGGCAGGACGATGGGTTCACCGCCGAGCGCAGCTCCGCGTAAGCGCCCGCCGCCGTTCGGTGGACTGGCGGTCAAGATCTCGTGCAGCAGGCCGCCTAAGCCGAAGACATCAGTGCGCTCGTCCAATAGCTCATCGTGGCCGCGCATTTGTTCGGGGGCCATATAAGCCGGCGTGCCTTTGATCACACCTGAGCTCATGCTGCCGCTGGACGTGGCCGACAGCTGCACCGGCGCGCTGAACGCTTCGTCGTCGGCGTGCGTCTCGGACACGTTCATCGCGCTGCCTCGTGACGCGACCGAGGCCACACCCCAATCCATCAGGTAGACCTGACCGTGATCGCCCACCATCACGTTCTCGGGCTTGACGTCGCAATGAATGACGCCGCGGCTATGCGCGAATGAAAGCGCATCGCACACGCGCAGCACGATGCCCAGAAACTGCTGCAGGTCGTCCGCTCCGCGCGGGCCGGCCTTTGCGGCCAAGAGCTCCGCGAAGGTGCGGCCCCGCACCAGCTTCATGACGATGAAGGGCCTTTCGTCGTGTTCGCCCAAGTCATACACGGGCACGATGTTCGGATGATCCAGCTGGCCCGTGATTTGGGCCTCGGCCACGAACTTGCGCAAGATCTCCTGGTCGTTGTCAGCGACCGCTTGCAGCACTTTGACTGCGACGCTGCGGCCAAGCACCGGGTCGAAGGCGGACTCGATGTGCCCCATGCCGCCGCTGTCGAGGTGGCCGCGGCGCTGGTAGCGTTGCGCAAACGAGCCGGGGAGTTCGAGTTTTTTTCGGATCCCCGTGGCGGACGGCTCCTGCTCGGTCGCGTGGTTGCTGGCCGGGCTCGCTTCGGCAGCTATTCCGGGGGGATTGTCGACGGCCATTGGGCGAGTACGTTGAGTAACGCTCTAGAGTACCCTAAGTTCTCTTCTGAGAGAAGCCTCGCCGTTTGGTCATTGTTCCAGCCAAACGGCGATTTCCAGCCGGGGCGTCGGGCAGCAGTGAGCTGTCAGCGGTGACCATCACCAGCTTGCGAAGTACGCCCAAGCGTAGTTGCCCGCGGTTGTTTGCACGCAGTAGCCACCGTTCCGCTTGGCAGGCAGCGGACTCGGCCAGTTGGCGCCGCATGACATCTGCACGCCGTTCACGGTCAGCTTGCGCCCCGTCGCGAAGTTGCCGCACACGCCGCCGCTCAGAGCGGCCGTGGTTTGATAGCAGCCTGCGCCAGTGCCGATGTTGCCCGAGTTGTAGTTGCGGTTCGTAAAGGTCACGGGGTTCGTGCACAAGCCGGTGCAGGGGGCTCCCGTGCTGCACGTGTTGTTCGGCGGATGCGTGCAAGCGCCCGCCGAGCAGACGTCGTTGGTGCACGAATTGCCGTCGTCCGCGCAAGCGTTCGTGTTGTTCGGGTGGGTGCAAGCGCCTGCCGAGCAGACGTCGCTGGTGCACGAATTGCCGTCGTCGGCGCAGGCCAACGTATTGTTCTGAAACTTGCAGCCGGTGAGCGGATCACAGCTATCCGTCGTGCACGGGTTGGCGTCGTCACAGCTCATCTGGCATTCGTTGGGCGGGTCGGGCGGCCCCGAAACGCGCGTGAATATCAGGTAGTTCACGTTCATCTCGCCCGTGTCGAAGACCAATCGCACGCTGTGCGCGCCGGCGCCCATGAACACGCCTGGGATCGCCGCGTCAGTGAACGACTGCCAGCCGAGGCCGGGGCCATACACCGGGCCGCTGACGTCGAGGCCATCGACTTCCAAATGCGCGTAGCTGCTCGTCGCTCCGGAGGCGATGCGCAGCGTGACGACGTACTCGTCGTCTTTGGCTAATTGAAGCTCGTATTGCAACCATTCGGTGGGGGCCGTCCAGCCAACGTTGCAGGTGCCGCCTTTCGCATCGAATGTGGGCTCTGCGTCGACGTCAGTGGTGCCGCAGCCCGGGTTTCCGGATACGTTTCCAGGGGTGGTGTCGGAATAGGAATTGGGCGTTTCGGCTTCAATCAAGAAACCGTTGGGCACCTCCTGTGGTGGCGGCGGGGGCGGTGGTGGCGGCGGAGGCGGCGGCGGCACATCCGCGGGCGGGGCGGGCAAAATCCCTTGGCCCGACGCGGTCGTCAGCGCCACCACGAGCCGGCCATCCTTCGCGCCGACGTTCTGAGAGATGTAGTCGCTCGCAGAGAAATCGAACGTCCACTGCGCGGGGTACCAGACGTTGGTGTTGAGTGAGTTGAACTGTTCGTCGAGCAGCACCGTCGCGAACTTGTTGGCTTGATTGGGCGTGTAGTCCCAAACTTTCACGTAGTCGACGAAGTGTCCGGTCGGCACCGTGCTGCCGTCGAAGACTCCGCTCCAACCCCAGATATTCGATTCACCGGGCCAAACTCCGGTGCGAAGCTCCATGCGCTGAGTTGCGGGTGTGTCGCCGCTGGCGTCCTTGGCGAAGAGGACTGCATATTCATTCTTGTCGGTTTCGCGCCGGACCTCATTGCCGTCCACGAAGAACGCGATGTAGTCGGGCGTCCACTCGATTCGGTACGTGAAATAGGCTTGATAGGCGCGCGCCGGCAAACCGTGGGCAACCATGTGCTCGGTGCGGTACATCGGAGGGTTCGCGCCCGGCGTCATGATCTGTGTCTGGTAGTCGCCCGATGCTTGCCCCATTTCGAAGTCGATCTCTTGCCAGGGGACGGCAGGGGCCTTTTCGGAGTCCGGCTTCCACAGAAAGAACGTGCTGATCACGCCAGGACCTTGGGCGCAGCGAATGCGCGCTTCGAACGCGCCGAAGCCGTAGCGAGTTTTGGTCTCGAGTTCGCCGCTCTTGTAGCTCTTGCCCCGAGCGTTCGACGAAAGAAGCAACACACACAGCCCCGCGTGGACGATTGCCCACGCCCAATTTTTCAGACCCATGACTCAAGCAATACGCCTGATCATCGAGCTGTTCCAGATGGAACTGGTCCCACACGACTCACGATCATCCGAGGCAAAATCGTCGCACAGTCGCGACTGGAACTGGTTCCGCATGCCGCGCCTGCGTGAGGCGTAATTGCGGAAGACGTACTGAGTTGCCATTTCGTCGGACGCGAAGTTGCCATTCGTCAGACCCGAATTGACTAAACGAAGGTTCTTAGTTGAGTCGCATTCCAGTGCTGCTGTTCGGTCCGCAGTTCTTCCAGCTGTGGAGCGCAACGCAACGCTCGAACGCAGACTCTCAGCATTGCGCCAGCAGGAGGTTGACGGTGCCGGCGCCGTTGCCAGTTGCGGGCCTAGCAGCACAGCAGGGGCCGGACCCGGAGCTGGGCTCGGAGCGGGAGCTGGGGTCGCCCCCAGCAGCCTAGGCGGCGGCGCAGGTGTAGGAGCGGGCTCACTGCCCACCGCGCTCAGATTCACGAGGCACGCGGCTGAACCCTCGAGCGTCGACGAAGAACGCTCCGCGGAGTTCAGGGGGGCCCAGGGATTAGCCTGTGCAAACGGGATCTGGTCGCCCTCCTGCGGAGCGCTGGGCAGATCAGTCCCAGCCGGTGCTGGTGCCTTTGGACAAGATCGCGCTCACCGCATAAACCTGCCCGCCGTACATTTTGAACAGGTGCATGTCCGGGTGGCCGCCCGTGAACAGCGTGAAGCCGACGCCGAGGCCGGTTTCGACATCGGCAATGACGAGGCGGGGATTGAGAACCGTGCTCGAACTCGACGCAGCGCAGCCCGCGCCCTCACCGCATACGAAGTTGCCTCCGCCGTTTTCAATCCGCTTACAGGTGGGCGTGGTGTTGCAAACGCCCTGCGGGAACTGCTTGAAGTATTTGGTCATCCAGGCCGTGAGCTCGGCGCGCGTGTTGCGCTTGTCGGCCGGGACGACCTCCTCCCACTTGATGGTGTCCTTGGTCGCGGCGAGCGCGGCGGTGTTATTGGTCACCCCGGTGTAGTCACCAGCTCGCGCGGCGATGGTTTCGATTTCGGTGAGCTTCAGGTCGACGAGCTTGAGCCGAACCGCGACCGGAATGTCCGTCGTGCCGTCGGGCACGACGGCTTGCGTGGCGGAGGTGCAGGTCTCGGTGTCGAGCGCGCTGTGTGAGTACTTCAGCGTGCCGGCCGTCTTCCACAAGGGAGCGTCGGCCGGCGCGCTTACCTTGCCGTTCTCGGTGAACTTCAGGCTGCTCGCCAAGGGCAAGGTAGAAGGATCGTGAGCGGCTAGCGCCGTGAAATAGCTATCGATCGTGGCCTTCAACAACTCACGGGTACAGCCGCCCCCGCTACCGCCGCCAGCACCCGCTGTGACACCGCCCACGCCGCCGCCACCGATCGCCGGTGCGCCCGCTTGGCCGGCCGTTGGCGCGCCTCCGCTACCCAGCGCGCCGCCAGTGGCACTTCCGGCGCTGCCAGTGGCACTTCCGGCGCTGCCGTTCGGCTTGCCGGCACTGCCACTCAGGGCGCCGCCAGTCGGAGCGCCGCTTTGAGCCGTGCTGCCAGCCGAGTTCGAAATGGCGCCGCCCGCGCCTGCGCTATTGCCCGGGCTTGGATCGCTGGAACATCCAAGATCGGCGCCGAGCACGAGGCAGAGCACGCTCGCGACCGCGGCGCCCGCCGAAGATTTGCGATTGGACGTATTTTTGTGCGATTGGGGCATGTTTGGCTACCTCAGATTCGCGGTAACCACCTTCAGCGATCACCGCAGCATGCATTCTGTGCTAGTCGGAACTTTCGACCGCGCACGACGATCACCGAACTACATCGCAGCAGATAAACAGCGCGCGGTGCTAGCGGCCTACCACGCACCTACAGCGCTTGCGAGCGCCTTGAACACGAAACTTGAAACGAATGCACCTGCCCTCCGGTACTGCTAGATTGTGGTGACTTACCTCAGCGAGCGCAGGCACGCGAGCGCACGCAAGGAACATAGCGTGACTTACGGAACGGCACGACGAGCGACGAGAGCAGCGAAGGCTGCGGCGGTGATCTGTACCGCAGTGAGCTGTAGCGTTTACGACGAATCCCTACTCGGCAGTGGGCCTTCGGGCGGCAGCGGCGGCAAGACCGCTTCAGCAGGCCATTCCGGTACCGCGGGTGAGGGGAACTCCGGCGCGGGTCGCAGTGGGGCTGCCGGCACGCCCGGCGGTTCGAGCGGCGCGAACTCGGGTGACGGCGGGATGATGGACGCCGCAGGCGCGATGGAGGCCGGCGGCGAAGGCCCCGAAGGCGGCACCGGCGGCACGAGCGGAGCCGTGGGCACGGCAGGCAACGGCACTGGTGGCACAGCCGGCGGTGGCACCGCGGGCGGCAGCACTGCAGGCAGCGGAGGAAGTGGTGGCACGGGCGGCAGCGCGGGCGCTGGCGGTGCTCCCCCCGCGGCCGGTTGCGCGAAGCTCTCCGTTCCCATCGACGATGCGAACGACCGGGCGCACTTCGTGATCTCGCTCACGTCGCCGATTGACCTGAGCAGCGCAACGACCGGGATCATCAGCATGCGCGTCTATGTTCAAGCGGGCGTCGGGGGCACGATTTTCAACTACGTTCAAGATTCCGGATACCGCTTTTTTGGCGTGACTACGCCCATGCGCCCGGAATTGAACACCCTCAGCGGCTGGCAGACTCTCACCTTCAATGTCGGCGCCCAGCCCGATTCCTCCACACCGGCAACGGGCATCGTCAAGACCGACATCCGGCGCATCGGTATCGAGATCAACGCGGCGCCAGCGACGGCCTGGTCGAATCCGACCATCGTCTACGTCGATTCGATCACGGTAGCGACGCCTGCGCTGTCCTTCACATTGGATATGGCGAACACCGTCACCTCGACTTCCTCGGGTACGGATGTCTCGGGCCAAGTGATGTGGTTGAACAACCAGTCTGCAGACACGAAAGCCACCGGCGTCACGCTCGCCTGGCAAGCGAGCTGCCCGTAAGCGCTCGCGGGGGCCCCGACCCCAAACCTACTGTACTCAATCTTTCGGCGATACCGCAGCGTACGAACCGTCATCGACGGAAGCGTGGCCTCAGCGCTTCAAGCCGGAGTTGTTGGTGATGGCGTCCGGGCAGGTCACTTCTTTGTACGTGACAGCCGGGTTGTCCGGAGCGCCGAACCATTCCGTGAACCATTCGCAGCCAGTGCGCAGGTCCGGCTTGTTCGCAAACACCGTGTCGCACTTGGCCTTCGTGCACGCCTTCGACTTTTCATAGTCGAAGTTATTCGATTTTTGGCAGGCCAAGAAGAAACCGCCGTACTGCTCGCCCAAGTCCTTGGTGCCCCATTGCTTCGAGCAGGCGTCCAATAGGCCGACACCGCCACCCGGTATCAGCAGATCGAATTGGTCGCCACCGACGCCGCCGTTGTTGATCGCTTGCACGATCATCGTCTTGCCCAGCAGCGCTTTCGAGCCAGCATCGACCGTGCCGTTGTGAGAGCCGCCGGTGAACTGCAGTTGGTAGCACTTGCCGCAGAAGTCACTGCCTTTGCTCACGGCGGCGTAGCCGTAGGCCAGGGTCGCGCTCACCGCCCAGGGCTGGAGCGAGTGGCACATGTACGCGGTGCCGCCGCTTTCACAAGCGTTCTTGGCCGCGTTGTCGCTCAAGGGCTGGTCGTCTTGAGTGCAGCTCTGAATCGGGGTGCGACCGCCGACGTTCCCCTTCCAACCGCAGGCCGGCTTGCAACAATCCCAATAGCGCGTCGCCCAACCCTGTGAGCCACCGGTTATGGGCGGCGGTTGAACGACCACTTCACCCCCCCCTTGTCCGGCTTGTCCGGCAGCGCCGCCGCTCATGCCGCCGCTGCCACCTTTACCGCCGCTGCCACCTTTGCCGCCGCTCGAGCCCGCAGCGGCAACGCTACCGCCACTCCCTTGACCCGCTCCGCCCGTGGTCGGCGCGCCGCTCGAACCGCCCGAGCTCGTCGTGGGGCTGCCGCTCGCACCAGCGAAGGTCGCCGCAGTGCCCGCCGTGAAGCTGCTGGGCGCGCCTGCGAAAGCGCTGCCGCCACTGGCGACCACGGTGCTCCCCGCGACGCCCGTGAAGTCCCCGTTCTCCAAACCGCTCGTGCAGGAGAACAGCGCGCTCACCATTCCAGCCAAACCCGCACCAGCAAAGCAGAACCTGACGACTCGAGATTTCTTCAAAGTACCTTCGAGGTATCATCGACGCTAGGTGCCGGCGAGCCCGATCTCGGCGTGTAATTTTCTATGTGCGCTTCTTTGCGCGGCAAATGCGCGCAGAAAGACCGGTAGTGCCTGCTTTTGACGTCGACGGTTACTACGCCGCAGCGCTCGTTTGAGCGTCAGCCAGCTGCGGCAAATCCGAGAGCGTCAGCGTACGGTGGTCGCCGCTTTTTGCGCGACTTTTTGCGCGAAGCGCTCGGCTTGAATCACCACGCGCTGGTGTGTGCCTTCTCCGATCGACTCGACGCCGTCGTGCGCGCTGACCCGGAACGACAACTTTCGACCTTCGATTGCCTCCACCAGAACCTGCACCGTGACGGTCAAGCCTGGTGGCGTCGCCGCAGTGTGCGAGATGCGGATATCCACGCCTACCGACTGCTCTCCGGGTTCGAGGTGTGGCTGCATCGCTTCCATGCACGCCCATTCGAACAAACCGACCAAGTATGCAGTCGCGAAGACCTGCGGCATGGCCTGGAACAAAGCCGATTCCGGATAGACGTGGGGCACCGTCTTTTGCTCCGGCACCCGATAGCTGAACTCGAAGGTTAGCCCTTGGATGAATGAAGGCTTCATGCGGGTGCTCGCTTTTAGCATCGCTTTCGGGGCGCAGCGCGCGAGTTCGTCTAGGCAAGAGTGGGGCGCTCCGAACCCCGCCGCGCAGCTCGCAGCCGCACGCGGTTCCCGACTCTCGACGCCGACCGACGATCGAGCCCGTTTTTGCCAGCGCGACCCACGCGAGCGAAAGCGACGACGGCTGGAACCTGCGCACACCCGACGGCAATATCGGAGCCCCAGTCGAGCACACGATGTGCGACTCGCGGCGAGCCCACATCGCTACGGAGCAGCAGGATCCGCCAGAGATCACGCGAGTTTGCGGGGGGTATGGCAATCTTGTCGCCCCCCCACTGACCCGGCTTGCTACTAACATTCGCTGCCCGCGTTTATAGAGTGAATCATGACGATCGAGTTGCTGATCGAGGCCATCGTGCGCCAAACCACGATCTTGATCGCCCAGCTTGCCACGTCCGGGGGAACGCGCGCGCCGCTCGCGCAAGTGGCAAACCAGGTCTTCTTGGACTTGGTGTACGAGCTCGAGCGCCAGGGCGTCGGTCGCAAGGTCAGCGCCGACATGTTCGGTTTGGGGCTTCGCACCTACCAGCGCAAGATTCAGCGCTTCCTAGAGAGCTCGACGGACCGCGGCCGCTCGCTCTGGGTTGCTGTGCTCGACTACGTAGCGCACGCGGAAAGCGTCACGCGCGCGCAAGTCTTGCTGCAGTTCGCGAGTGACGACGAAAGCCAAGTACGCGGCGTGTTGCACGACTTGTGCGAGAGCGGCTTGATCACGGTCAGCGGCACCGGCACACGGCTCAGCTATCGCGTCACGCCCGAGGACGCGCTGGCTCGCTTGCGGCAGGCGCATTCGAACGACGGTCTCGACGAGCTACTGTGGGCGCTTATTTACCGTGAAGGCCCCTGCACGTTGGCCGAACTTCAAAAGACCCAAGTCGACGCAGATGCGCTCGGACCAGCGCTCGCCCGTTTGCTGGAGGTTGGTCGAGTGGAGCAAGCGACGCCGGACGGGCCGTACACGGCTCGTACCTTGGTGCTCCCGCTGGGCTCCGCAGTGGGCTGGGAAGCGGCCGTTTTCGACCATTTCAAGGCAGTCGTGAACACCGTCACGAGCAGGCTCCGCATCGATCGCAACAGCCCGGCCCTGGCCGATCGCGTCGGCGGGAGCACTTACACGCTCGACGTGTGGCCCGGACATCCGCTGGAGGCCAAGGCGTTCGAGACCCTGCGCCTGCTGCGCTCGCAGTTGGGGGAATTGCGAGACCAAGTGGAGCGCTACAACGCGGACCACCCGACGCCCGAACGGCACACGCAGGTCTTGATGTACGTGGGCCAATGTTCGATAGAACGGGGCGAGGATGAACCGGATGAATCTTGAATGGGGCCTGCGCCAGGTCCGCCTTCTGGCACCGCTCTTGGTCGGCCTGTGGTTGATCTTTTCGTGCAGCACGCCGGAGTCATCACAAGAAGGCAGCGAGACGCACTTTTTGGAGAGCTGCGATGCGACGTGCGAAGACGGCATGCAATGCATTTGCGGCGTCTGCACCCGCTCCTGCAGCGAGCCGAACGACTGCGCGGATTGGGCGGGAGTCGCGAGCTGCGCGCCGCTCGCCCCGCGCGTCGTGGAGCGGCGCTGCGCCGCCTCGGAACTCAGTGCGATCTGCGACGCGGCCTGCCTCTCGGACGTCGATTGCAGTAAGCTCGCCGCTAGCCGCATTTGTGACTACGGCTATTGCCGCCAGCTCCAGCAGCAGGCGCCCCCGCCCGTCGGGACGTGCAATCCGCCGAATCTGGCTGCGACCGACGTCTTGATTTTGGGCGACGTCCTGATCGAGCTGAGCATCTTCGCGCAGCAGCTGGAAAAAGCGGCCGTGGACAGCGGCAACCTGACGGCGGGCCAGCACTATCGGAACGAGGCGGCCGGCGCGAGTTCCCTGCTCGCGACCGGTCCGCAGAGCATCGACAGCGAATACACGGGCGCGCTCGCCGACGGGCCGGCGCGCGTGATCATCATGGACGGTGGCGCGACCGACGTCCTCACCGGTCAATGTGCCGGCATGCTGAACCCCGATTGTCCTGCGGCGCGCGCGGCAGTGAACGGCGCCGAGCAGCTGTTCGCGCGGTTCGCGGCAGACGGCGTGGAGCACGTCGTTTACTTCTTCTATGGCGATCCGGTCGGAAATCCGACGCTGAAGGACGGGCTGTCCTTGATGCGAACTCTGCTCCGAAACGCCTGCGGTCGCAGCCCAGTGCCCTGTCACTGGTTGGATTTGAGGCCCACCTTTGCCGACCATCCGGAGTACGTCGGGGTGGAGGGGCTCGTCTTCACCGATGCCGGCGCGACGGCGGCTGCGGCCGCTACTTTTGCGTTCATGCAAAAGCAGTGCGTGGTTCGCTGATCGGGACTGTGGTCACCATCGCTGAGCCACGAACTGCTCGCTCAGCTCATGGTCAGTGCAGGTACGATTTGATCGCCGCGTACCATTTGTCACCCATTCGCGGGTAACCCTGGGTGTCGTTCGGATGCACACCGTCGGCCAGCTCTGACGTCGGAAAGCCCGTGTACTGATCGACGAAGATCACGTGCTTGCCGGCGGTCACCTTCTTTTCGACCAGGGCCGGGATCTTGGCGTTGTACGTGGGGACGGCCGTGCTGGTGCCGAGAGGGATGATCGCGGCGACAGCGAGCAGCGAATTGGGAGCCGCCGCGACGATGTCGTCCACGATCTTCTCGAGATCTGCGAAGGCGTTCGCTTGGCTCACGTTGTTGGTCCCGATGTGGAGCAAGATGATGTTGGGCATGTCCTTGAGCGCCGTGCCCTTCACGTGCTGTGAGTTGAGGTTCGCGGTGGTGATACCCGGATAACCCTCGTTGTTTTTGGGGAACGCCACGCCGTCCACCATGGCAGGTCCGCTCATGACGCTGCCGACGAAGGTCAAATGCTTGCTGTCCTTCTTGGCGTTGCTGAACAGGCGGGGTCGATAACTGCCGCCCATGGTCGGCGTCCCGTACGTGATCGAATCGCCGATGGCCAGCACCTTGCAGTCTCCGGTCGCCGGACACGGATCGAAACCGGTAGAGGCGCCGCTCGAGCCTCCGCCGCCGCTGGTTCCGCCGCTGCCCGCTGAAGCGCCGCCTGCGCCGCCGCGACCCGCCGAGCCACCCACGGCGCTGCCTGCAGCCCCACCCGAGCCACTGACTCCGACACTGCCCGCGACTCCAGAGCTGCCCGCGCCGCCGCTGCTCGGGCTACCCGCGGCGCTGCTGCCGCCGCCCGCCACAGCGCTGCCGCCCGCGACACTCGCGCCGCCTTGGCCGCCCGCTCCCGCTGCTGTTTGTGCGCTGCCGCCGCCGCCTGGCGAAGTCTCGCCGCCATTCGTATCGCTGCTGGAACAGGCGAGGTTGCTACAAAGCGCGATCGCCCCGAGGAGCGAGGCGCTCTTCCGTGCGCTGGCGGGCCAGAGTTTCGTCACTGCGAGTTTCATTGGACGCATGATATCTAACGCTTCGGGGCTGCGATAACGACATCGGTGTCGCTGGGATTTTCTTGAAATGTTCAAGTGTGTCTATATCTGAGCCGAGCGCGCGAGCGCTCGAGCCGGAATTCTGCAACGCAGGTTCAACGACTCTGGCTGCTGTTTCGAACCGGCCTGCTCTAGGCACTTTTTACCGCTTGCGACGCGCCAGGGCGGCGTTGCGGTGCCGTGAAAAATAGGACAAAGGATCCTTCCAATGACTAGATCCCGAGAAGCCACCCTCAGTATTGGACTCGCGTTTTTCTTCGCAGCGTGCAGTTCGTCGTCCCCGAGTTCACCGACGGGACAGGGAGGCTTGGGCGCAGGCGGCGGCGCTCAAACGGCCGGAACGAGCTCCGGCAACACCGCTGGGACGAACTCGGGCAACACCGCTGGCACGAGCTCCGGCAACACCGCTGGGACGAACTCGGGCAACACCGCTGGCGCGAACTCCGGCAACACAGCCGGTAGCGGAAACACCGCGGGCGCGAGCAGCGGGACTGCTGGCAGCTCGGCGGCTGGCAGCTCCTCCGCTGGCGCCACTGGCCAAGCAGGCGGATCGGCAGCGGCGGGCAGCGGTTCGGTCGTAGTGAACCTTCCTGATGTGGTGACATCTGCCGATGGTGCCTTTTGGAAGACAGGCACGCTGACCGCGACTACGAGCGGGACTGCCGATGTGACCGCCGACGACGCTTCGCTGAAGCAGCGCTGGGACGGCTTCGGGGGCACGTTCAACGAGGCGGGCTGGGATGCTCTCTCGGTGCTCTCTGCCGCCGATCAGCAGCTCGCGATCAGTCTTTTGTTCGACGCGGCCAATGGCGCCAACTTCGCGTATGGGCGGCTCCCGATCGGCGCCAGCGACTACGCCATGAAGCGTTACACGCTGGCCGAGACCGCGAACGACTACACGATGGCCAGCTTCTCGATTGCCCAAGACAAGAAGATGTTGATTCCGTTCATCAAGGCGGCGATCGCCGTCAAGCCGGACATCCATCTGTGGGCGAGCCCATGGACGCCTCCGGCGTGGATGAAGGACAACAACAGCACCGATTCCGGGAACATGAAGGATGACGACAAGGTGCTCAGCGCCTTCGCGCTCTACCTCGAGAAGTTCGTGCAAGCGTACGCGGCCGAAGGCCTCAAGATCGAGGCGATCCACCCGCAGAACGAGCCCGGTTACGTCAATCCGTATCCCAGCTGCGCCTGGACGGGAGCGCTGTTCACCAAGTTCATCCGAGACTACCTCGGGCCTCTGTTCGTCAAAGACAACGTCCCCGCGGAAATCTGGTGTGGCACCATGTCCAACCAGAGCGACGGCACAATCGCGACGAACCTCGCAAACGATGCCAAGGCGATGTCGTTCGTCAAGGGCTTCGGCTTGCAGTGGAACACGAAGGGCGCGATCTCGTCGTTGAAGTCGAAGAATGTGCCGATCATGCAGACGGAGCATAAATGCGGCAACTATGACTTTGCGACCGACTATTGGTCACAGAGCAGCTACAACGCGAGCAAGCCGGCGAACGATTATGCCTATGGCATCGAAAGCTGGAAGAACATCAAGGATTGGGTCGTCGCCGGGGTGAACTCCTACAGCGCTTGGAACATGGTGCTGGACACGCTGGGCACGAACTTGAACGCCTCGAAACCCTGGCACCAAAATGCCCTGTTGGTCGTGGATCGCAGCGCCAAGAAGCTGATCCAGACTCCGGCCTATTACGTCTTCCGCCACCTGTCTTATTTCGTCGCTCCCAAGGCAACGGTCATCGGCACCAGCGGCGGGGATGCATTGGCCTTCAAGAATCCGGACGGTGCGATCGTCGTCGTGATGTACAACTCGGGCGCCGCCAAGAAGGCGACCGTATCGCTGGGCGGCACCAAGTTTCAGTTCGACATGCCCGGCAACGGCTGGGCGACCGTGCACCACGCGAAGTGAGAACCCGCGCGAGCCGTGGATCGTGGCAGCGCCTCTGGCTTTGCCACGCCACGCGGCGCCGAACCTTGCCTGCTCGTCGCGATCTGGCCGCCGGCTCCGCCTTCGCCTAGGCTGCGCAACGCATGCCGCCCCGCAACGACAACCACTCGAACTCCAAAGGTCTTTCGCCGCTAGTTAGCGCTGCCAGCTCGCTCGAGAACGATCTTCTGCAGCTCGAGTCGATCGCTCGTGCGGCGCGCAAGACCCCGCTCACCTCCGAAAAGAACATCGCGCGCGCTGCCCGAGAGCTCCAGGAGGCGTTGACGCTGCCCGAGCGTCTAGCGGCGGGTTTGCAGGCGTTGGCTTCCGCCATGGCGACCATGCAGACGCGCCAGCAGGCAGCGCTCGAACCGCTTGCGGTCTTTGCGGGCGAAATTCAGCAGCGGCACAAGCGATTGGCCGAACATATGCAGGCCTTCGCTGCGCTGGGCGCCGCAGCGGCAGAGGTGACGGCGCGTATTCAAGGAGGCGAGGGCGAACGCGCGGCGATCTTGAGCGACGTCGATGCGCAGCTGGGTAAGATTTCGAACGACGCGCGCGCGTTGTTCGAAGTGGCACATGCAGAGGATTTCCCGGAGCTGGCGCGGGAGGCCGACGCACTGAAGCAGCGGGCTGCGGCGCTTCGTCGGCGCCTCGATCCCAAGACTTAGCGCGTACGGAGCCACCCGGGTCGCGCGCTGCGCTGCGGGATTGCGAGCGCCCTCGATCAGCAGACCAGATTCCTACCGGGCGTCACCCAGGTGGTCAGTGTAAGACGATGTTCATCGTCAGCGTGCACAGCACGGGCTGAGCCCTGAAATAACAAAAATCCGCGTCCGATTCCGGACGCGGATTTTTCGCAATGGGAGCTTTGCGTATCAGCGCTGAACGCTGCGACGTCGACGCTGCAAGGCCAACAGCGCGAGGCCCAAGGCGACAGCACCATAAGCGTGCTTCGACTTCGATTGACCGGCGACTAGGGCACAGCCACCCGAGTCAGGTTCGCTACTGCCTGCGCCTGGTTTGCCGGCAGTGCTTTGCCCGGGGGCTCCGCTGGTTCCGCTGCCCACTGCCGAGCCGCCGCTGGCGACGCTGCCGGCGATGCCAGTGCTCGCCCCGCTGACACCAATCACACCACTCCCGCTGCTGCCGCCGCTACCCGCGGTGGGACCGGCGCCGCCGCCAGTGCTTGCGCTACCGGCCAGGCCACCCGTGCTTGCGCCGCTGGTGCCACCACTGCCGCCGCTAGCGCTGCTCGCGCCGCCCGAGCCGCCAGCGCCACCCGAACCGCTGCCACCGCCGCCCGCCGGACAATCCGGTTCTGGATCTTTTTCGCTGACGACGTCGAGGCCGAAGAACTTGAGGATCGCGTCTTCCTCGTAGCCCATGGAGTGGCTGCCGCCTTTGCCTGCCCAGGTCTCGAAAACCACGTAGTCGCACGTATTTTTCCAGAATTGGCGGGTGTACGTGGAGACCGAAGTCGTGGTCATGTCGGTCGAGCTCGGGGCAGTGCTCAAGCCAAGCACGTTCGTCCATTGTTTGATCGCCTCAGCCGAATTCTTGAAGCTGATCGTCTGATCGGCGTCGCCTTGGATGATCTGAAGCCGCGGGCGATGTCCCGTGTAGCCCGGGTACATGGCCCGCGCGAGATCTCCCCACTGCTGCGCCGTCTTGGAGACGTTGCCACCTGCGCAAGAGTCGCTCCACTGCATGCCGGAGTTGTAGCCTTCCGCCCAACATCCAGCCGGAACCCCCGCTCTCGCGGCGCCAGCCCTGAAGATGTCCGGGTACACGGCCATCAGGGCTTGAGTCAGCATTGCGCCCGATGAGCCTCCCATCGCGTACACGCGGCTGGCATCGCCGTTGTACTTGGTGAGCGCGTACTTCACCATCTGAGCAACGGCCTTCGTGTCGCCGCCAGCGTCGTGCTTGAGGGAGGTGTCCTTCGCGCCGACATCCCAACAGTTTTGCCCGGGGTTGTCCGGGAGGATCAGGATGAAGCCGTTCTTGTCGGCCGCCGCTTTGATCTTCGGAATGTTGCCCATCTGCCCGCTGGCAGTGGACCCGCAAGAATGAGCGGAGACCAAAATCGGAGGCTTGGTCGCGAGCTTGTCCGGGACATAGATGTGCATCTGGACGTAGCTCGGCACGCCGCTGGCTCCCCAGTTGCTGACTTGCTGAAGCGACGCAGCGTGCGCGGGGGCGGCCACGAGCAGCCCGAGGCAAAGCGAGGAGAGCGCGACGGCGGGGTTTCGATATCGGTGTTGCATCTGTTTGCCTTGCTGGTGGCCCTCAAGGGGCGAAAACGATGTTGGAGACGAAAGAATTGATGCTCCAAGTGGCATCCGGGTCCGTTTGACTCGTGATTGCTTTGCCTTGGACGGTGAGGTTCGTGAAGTGGACCCCGACGATGTTTGCGGTCGCTGACTTGCCGCGCAGGTTGATCGGTTTTTTGACGTCCGAGCTCACGTTCGTGAAATAGGTGTCTTTGATCACGGAGGTGTTGGCGGCCGTGCGCCAAGTGGGCGGCTCGTCTTCACTGAGCGCAATCATGCTCGAGTCCGCGGCTTCGATGCGAATGTTCTCGAACCTCGTGTTCTGAACCACGGCCGTATCGTAAGCGTCGATATTCAGCGCTCGGCCCGCCTTGACCACGTCGATGTCCCTGAACGTGACGCCGTCGATGGTCTTGCCCATCGTTTTGGTGCCAATCTTACAGCCGACGGAGTTGCTGTAGCAGACGACCTTCTCGTGCAGGATGTTCTTGGTGTCGATGGTACCGGCGGGCTCCTCGTTCTTGGTGGCCATGCTGTCGTCGCCGGTATACAAAAATGCGTTGCTCAGCTTGCCGTTGGTCGATTCGTCGAAGTTCACGCCGTCGGTGTTGTTGTAAGTCGTGGTCGTCGGCCGGCAGTTGATCATCTTGTAGTTTTGGATCGTCACCAGATCACTGCGGTAGATCAGCGTGTTCCAGAAGCTGGGATCGCGAACGGTGATGCCGTCGATCAGGATGTTCTTGCTCTCCTCGATCTTGAACAGGTTGATCTTGGTGTCGTTTTGACTCCGGATCAGCTTGCCATTCGCGTCGATTACGCCTCGCCCCAAGACCTTCGCGTTGTTGATCTTGTACATGCGGATCATGCCGTGCGAGCAATCCTCGATGTTGACCCCGCCGCTTCCCGTGTTGAAGTCAGCCGGGACATCCGAGCCATAGAGCACCGCGCCGCCGGCAAGGTAGAGCGTCATGTCGCTCTTCAACCACAGCTCCCCGACTTTGTATTTCCCGGGCGGGAAGTACAGGATGTTCTGCGCAGCGCCAGAAGCCGCGTCGATCGCCGATTGCACTTTCGACGAGACCAAGCTCGCTCCCGTGTTGTCCACGCTGTAATCCGCGATGCTCTTGACGTTCGCATCGCCGAGCTTGGGTGGGTTGGACTCCGGCGCGTCGATCAGAATGAACAGCAGCTCTTTGCTGTCGACCTGCAAGATCAAATAGTTCGGGCCGCTGCTGAAGGTGAGCGTGTTGCCGTCCTTGGTCGTGGCGATATTTCTGCTCTTCGGGCTCAGCGTGTATGAACTGAAGCTCGAACTGAGCGTCACGGAAAAATTCGCGACGCCGGGGGCGGAAAGAGAACAGTGCGCGTAGTGCACCTGCATCTCTGGCGAGAACTTGCTCAACTTCTCCACGAACAACGGCGCGCCACTCGCTGTCACCGTGTAGAGCGAGCTGGCGGTCGCCCCCGGCAAATTGGGATAGGTCACGCAGCTGACCGGCGGGCAATTGCTTCCGGTACAGGCCCCGCCGTCTCCGCCGCTGCCAGCCGCACCGGCGACCCCGCCACCGGCGACTCCGCTGCCGGCGACTCCGCTCCCTCCCGAGCCGGCCAGGCCGCCGACAGCGGCGGAGCCAGCGAGGCCCGCGGAGCCACTGCCTCCCGCGGTACCGCCCACGCTTGGTGCTCCGGCACCCGTGGGAGCACCCGAAGAGCCTCCGAGCTGGCCGCTCGAGCCCGCTGCCGCGCCGCTGACATTTCCGCCACTGCCTCCGCTGCCGGGGGCCTGAGACGAGCAGCCGAATTGGGCTGAGGCAAATGCCGCGGCAAAAGCGAGCGGCGCAAGCCAAAGGGATTTCATCATTCCTCCGCGATGTCGGTTGTCGTCAGGGCCAGCACGGAAGCTCGGAAATCCGGGGTTACGGCTGGCAGTGGTGCACGCTCGGAAAATCCGTCACCGATTTAGCCCACGATCATGGTCCAGACGAGGGTCTTCCTGGCAGGCAAGCCTGATTTTTGTTCAATCACGGAATGGCGTAGCGTCGCCGATGCTGTACGCGGCTGCCCGGCCTCCTCTTGCAGCTTGCAGCGCACTCACTGCAGGGTCGGCGCCTGCCAATCGATCCAGTCCGCGCGAGTCAGCGAACCGCCGGAGCCCACCAGAAATTGCCCCGGCGCATCGCCCGTTCGCTTCAAAAAGGCGGCAATACTCTTGAGCACGAGATCCGTGTACTCGGACTTGTACGAGCAATGGGCGGTCTCCGCGACGCTCGAGTGATAGCTAATGTTCTTCTCTACCCCCAAGGCCTTGTAGACCTCCAAGCCCGCTAGCGCGGCAGTGTGGCCCGCGGGGGCGCCCATCTGCTTTTGATGGGGATTTTCCAGAATGAGCAGGCCACGCGGCGCGATCATCGCGATCATCGCGTGGGTGTCGATCGGCAGCTTGACGGCGTTCGAGACATTGTTGGCGAACACGAACGGAGCAAAGTTGTTACTGAGCCAATTGAGCCCGTTGTAGTTGTAATCGGTGCGCTCACCGCCCGGCAATTTGTCCACGATGCGTAGGGCGGGGTCACCACCAGTGCTTGGTTCGTGAGGGATCGTCAGCGCGATGCGATCGTCGAATACGCCGATCGTAAAGGCGCCCTTGCCCAAGCGTGAGCAGCCGGTGACACCGATCCCCTTGATGTCGATGAGCTCGCTTCCTGATTTCTGCAAGACATCGAGCATCCGGCTAGCGCCCCAGGCCCAGGCCATCAGTAGGCCGGCGGGATCCGTTCCACCATAGATGTCGTAGTACTTTCCTGGGTTGGGTTTGCCGCGCGATGCCTCCGGCGTGCCCTCCTTCCCGAGATCGTAGTTGTTGTAATAGATGACCGCGACGCCCTGATCGAGAACGCGGCTTTCCCCGATCGTCATGCCGCTCGTGCCCACGTTGATGATTGCAGGGAAGGGCGCGCTGCCCTTGGTCGGAAGCACGATCTTCGCGCTAAAATCGATGGATTTGCCCTTGGCTTCCACGTGCACGGAGACGCTCGTCTTGCTGACGGTGCCGGTCACTACCTCAGGTGGCGGTTTGGCTCCGAGGATATACTTCTCGGCTTGCCGCCGGATCTCCTGCCTCCGGCAACGCCATTCCGCTTTGGTGGCTACGCGCTTGCCGTCCAGCTTCAGGAAGGGATCCGGCAATTTGGGGATTTGAGGCAGTGCGCTCGGCTCTGGCAGCGTGCCCACTTCACAATCGGCGCTCTCATTTTCGACCGCTTGTGGTCCGCTGCCTGCGCCACCGGCGGTGCTGCCTGCTGCGGCGATTGAGCCCCCGGAGCCCGCGCTGGCATTGGCCCCGCCCGCAGCTGGGGAGCCGCCTGCCGCGGGAGCTCCGGCCGCGGCAGAGGGACTGCCCGCGGCGCTGTTGGCGCCCGACGCGCCAGCTTGTGCCTCACTCTTGCCGCCAGATCCGGTGCTCGTGCCGGCTGAGCCCGGTGCGCCTGCCGTGCCGCTAGAGGTGCCTGCCGTGGCCGCGCCGGGCGACGAGCCATCGGAGGAGCAGCCCGAGACGATCGCGAGGCACGCCGACAAGACAATCATTGAACCGACGATCGTGACTCGGCGGTGGGCTGAGGTCCCGTTCGTGGAGACACTCGTAGATCGGGGAAGCGCTGCGTTCATCTCGAGCTCCTGCTGCTCAAACCAAGCTAGCGAGACGACTTTTTCGTCGCCTCGGTCTGCGCGAATTCTAGCCGACGCGCAGGAGCAAGTGCACGAGCATCCTTCGATTCCTCTCCGTTCCTTTCAGCTTTAGATCGGATTCTTGGCGCACGGCCATTATTTTCTAGCTGGTGCGTACTTCGAGTTGGGCGGCGGCAGCTTCAGTTGGAGCGCTCTTGCGGATACTTGTAGTGCTTCTGCGCCCACTCGACCGTCCAGATGATCGGTTCGACATACAGGTTCTTGTCTGGACCGGCGATCATGGCCCGCTTGATCTGCGCCATGGCAGCTAGGAACGGGCGACGGTCAGCCTCCATTTGTGCGTGCACGACCTCGTTCGTGGCGTACAGCTTGCGAACCTGCGCCTTCACGTCTTCTTTATTGATCCATGAGTCTACCCCGTGTTCGCCCTTGGGTAGTATTTCAGGGTTGTTATCGAGCCAATCGCGCAAATCATCGCTGCCGCGATTCATGCCATCGGTGTGGCAGCCGAAACACGAGCTGCCGATGTTCAAGCGGTGGTCGGGCACGCCGCCGAAGCCGTTGGCTTCGATGCTGCCCGTGATCTGAGCGTCGCTGGCGTTCAGGGCGAGGCGCGGGTCACGCACGATGTTCGTGAACGCATCCACGCGCCGCTGATTGAAGCCGCCCGCGAATTGGTAAGCTTGGAGCCCGTTGGGCAGACTGAAGATGATTTCCTCCGCGGACGCCTGAAGCCCGTCCGTGCCCGTGTAGTAGCGGCAGTTCAAGAAGCCGCTGATGCCGCTGAAGCTGGGCTGTCCTTCGCAGCCGGGGGGCTCTGTCCCAGCAGGCTGCGCCAAGCTGGCAATGAAACTCAATGTCTTGGGCGTGACGCCGCCGCCGGTGCCATTGATGAACTTTGGGATCGGATTCGCCCAGAACGGGAAACGAATCATGCCTGCGGCGTAGGCGTCATCAATCGTCTTCAGGTTCGACGGCAGCTGGCCGGCGAAGACGTCCCAGGTCTTCCAATAGAAGCCGCCGTTCGCGAGCTTGGCGCGGAAGTAGAGCCGTGAATCGACGGTGATCGCCTGCCGTGTCAGCACCCACATGTAATTCTCGGCGCCCTTCGCCGGGTCCTTCACCACGCCCAGCTCGTCTTCCAATTGGTTCGCCCACCAAGGCAGCGCCATGATGGCGTTGTAAACGTCCGGCCGAGACAACGTATAAACGAGCTGCCCCGCTTCCACATAGTCGGTCTTGAAGCCCTTGACGTTGGGGTCCAAGGTCGCGTTGCCGATCGCTCCTTCCACGTTTCCTGCCAGCACGCGGCCCCAGATCAGCTTGGCAAAGCTCGGATCCTGACTGATTTCCTTGGTGAAACCGAGCGTGCGGGACTGCTCGTTCTGGCTGATCTGGTTACCCAGATAGTCCTTCTTACCGTCCAGCGCGAAGGCAATGTCGTCGTCCGAGCCGCCGAACAAAAGCTTGGTCACACCCTTGTTGTAGCCCCAATAGTCCCGCGTATCGAAGCGGTATACGATGCCTTTGCCCGCGCTGACGTCGCTTGGGTTCTTGATCGCGGGCGCCCAGCGTGCGTCGGAGTTGAGCACCTTGGAGATCGCCACCCGGGTGATGTTCATCTCATCCGGGGTCGCGCCGCCGTTCTGCAGCTCGTGCAGCGACGTGTACTTGATGAACGGCTGGTCCGCCGCGGCGGTAGCTGCCTTGTCTGCTTGGATCCACTGCGTGACTTGCGCTTCGCTGACCATGGTGCCGGTGGGAGTCAGCGCTGGCACCGCCGCAAGCTTCGGAGTGACGGCGTTGGCCCAGGCGGTCACCGCGGCGAGCATCTTGGCGTTGGCCTCTTTGCAGCTCGCGCCAAAGCAATTGTGGCGATCGATGCCCAGGCGCACGACCAGCTTGGAGTCTGCCGGCTTGCGAAAGTTGACCCGCGTAAGAGCGTACTCGTGCGAGAGCTCGATGTTCACGTCGGAGTGGAGCGGCGCTTGTGACCTCGTTCGTGTGCTGTGGCAAGGCGAGCAATTGGCCTGCAAAATGGGGTAAACATTGTCGGTGAAGGCTTGGAGCGACGTCGCATGGTCCAAGCCCATCTCCGGCGTGTAGCAGACCGCTTCGACATTGATGCCGCCCTTGCCGTTCGGGTGCTCGCTGTAGCCGAGGTCGCAGTTCGTGCTCACAGCGCCCCCCGCGGTTCCCGCGCCGCCCACCAAGCTGCCGGCGGCGCCACCCGCTAGGCTGCCGGCGCCGCCCGGGCTGCCGATTCCGCCGGTGCCTCCCACAGAACCGACTGCCCCGCCGCCAGCGAGAGCGGTCCCGCCCGCCGCCGATGCCCCGCTCGCGCCGCTGCCAGCCGTGCCAGTGTCGCTCGGCCCCGGAGCATTTGTCGTACATCCGCTCACTGCCGCCGCCGCAGTCAGGACGCGCAGAGCCGCAGCCATTCTGGTGTGCATCGACTGAACCTCCCAAACGGGACTGTCCCGTTCTCATTGAATAAGGCCCTGTCGCTCGACGAAAAAGGCGAGATGTTTCTCGCTCGACTGAATACATTTCTCAGCGCGGATGAGATTTGCTGCGGGATGAGATTCGCTGCGGGATGAGATCTTTCTCATGCAGTGAAGGTCGGGAACTTTCCGGGTTCGAGGCGGTCTATCGAGAAGATGCGCCGCTGTTTGGCTTTGATTGCGAGCTGCGTGGCCGCTTATGCCTGGCTCTGTGCAGGCGCGCTTTCGAGCGCGCGTGCTGATGCACCAATCCGCCCTTGCGCGCTGGGAGATTCGGAGTTGGCCACGGCCGAACGCGAGCTTTTGCAGATCGACTCGGCCGTCGCTGGGCTCGATATCGCGGCGGATCCTCAGCCGTTGGCCGCGCGCATCAAAGCCTTGGCCGGCACGCGTTGCCTGCGCATGCTGGGCGAGCTCGAGCTTGCACCCACGAGCGGCCTTTCGCTCAAGACCTACTGGGCAGAGGGCGGCTCTTCGCATTTGCGAAGCTACTTGGACTTGAGCAAGACCGGCGAGCATTGGCTGTGGCTGGCGCCCACGGTCAGACGCGCGTTGACGCTCGAGACCAACCCAACCAGCCCCATGCGAGAGCTTTTGTGTCCATTCGCGGACGCCACGTGTGGCGTCGAGGCTCGCGGCTGGGCGGTGCGCGCGGAGCATGAATTCAGTGCGCTGGCCGCGCGTTCCCAGCAAGGCGTGACGGATGCGCTGGCCGCGAGTGGCGACTCGGATGCCTGCAAACGGGCCGCGCTGCGCGCTCCGCGGAAGGAGCGCTTTGCCGCCTTTCGTAGCTGCGAAGAACGATCGCAAACCGAGCACGCGGCGCTGCCCATCGGTCGAACACGCGCGCTCGATCACGGCTGGTTGATCGTGCAAGGCCGCCGCGGGCACTATTCGTTTTGCGACGAGTCTCGCGCTTACGATCTGGCGACCGGCTCGGCATATCGGGTGGCGAGCTGCAGCGGGCTCGCGCTAAAATCCGGCGGAAGTGTGGACTTTCGCGCCACCGACGCGCAGCGAAAGAGCTCGCTCGAGATGGGACACCTGCCGCTGCTGGCGCTGCGCGAAGCTGCCTGGATGTTGCTCCTGGTGGACGAGGTCGACCAGCACGTCGTCGAAAGCTACGGGGTCAGTTTGCCGAGCGCAGTGCCGCTCACGATCGACGAAGGCGGCGTCATGCGCGGATTCGGCCTGACGGCGCATTTTACGAGCGCAGACACGCAGCTTGTCTGGAGCGTGGTGACCGACGCGAGGACGATGAAGACAGGCACGCTCACGTGGTCGCCCGCGCCGCTCGACGACGCTGCAGCCGAGCACGCGGTGACGTTGTTGCGTGTCGCCGAGGCCAGCCTGGTCGAAGGTTGTCCGGACGTGCCACCCCCAGCAGCGGTGACTCGCAGCGACGTCGCGCTTACGGCCAGTGGCCTCGACGCCGACCGTGAGAGCCTCAGCGCGGCAGCCACAGTCGTGTCCGATGATTGGCGCAAAATCGGCGAGCGCCAACGCGCTTGCTCTCGCGCATCCGGCGCGCGTCATGCGCCTGTCGCTTCTCGCTCATCGCGCCGCTAGCCGTACAATCCGGTCGTACCTTTCTTGTCCCAACTCGATTGTTTCGTTGCTCGAGGTCGGAGCGGCCTTCTCTGCTTTCGTGCAAAACGTCGCTGATCTACAGTCTGCTGGTGCCTCGAATAACGGCTGGAAGCAGATGACTCGGGCGCGCTCTTTCGACCTGGTTTGGCCGTACGTGGCGGCCGCGGCGCTCGGATATCTCCTCGGTTCGCTGGCGGTGCCCGCGTTTGCGGCTCTTGCCGGCGAGAGCTCGAGCACGCCGCTCGCGCGCATCGGGCTCGCGCTGCGAGAAGATCCACACGCGCCGCTAGTAGCATGGCCCGCGCTCGAAGCGGATCTACGGACCGTGCGCTCCTCGCTAGTCTCGCCCGAGCGCGAGGTGTTCGAGCTCTTGCTGGCGGTGCGTGGCTTGGACAGCGGCGGAAAGAGTGACTGGAATCACGCCGAGCAAGTCTGCCGCTCGCTGGCTTGGCCGCGCTGTGACCGCGCTGCGCTCGAGCAGCTGAAGGAGCAGAGTCGACCATGACGCGCACGCTCGCTAAGCGCGCGCTCGGACCGCTCCTGGTCTTAGCGGTGTTTTTTCTGATCGGCTACGCTCGTGCAAGCAGTGAACGCTTAGAATTCGCGCAAGCGATCGCGGCGCTGAGTGAAACCGATCGGGCAACGTTGGGTTCGGTCCCTCGGCGCGGCATCGTCAACACGATCTGGGCCTTGGGCAGCGAAGACGCGATCAAGAAAATGCTACGATCCGAGCTCGATCGCCTACCAGAGGCCGAAGGCGCGGCCCGCGCTCGCGCGTTCGTGCGCTTCGGTATCATCGACAGTAATCCGGATGGCCAAGCCGCGGTCTTTTTCCAGGCCTGCGTCTCCGATCCGAGCCTGTGTGATCGCGCACGGTTGATCGCGGCAGCCGAGCGAGAAACGCGCGCGCGTTTGGTGGAACCGGGCCGGCACTTGCCGCTCTACTTGACCAGCGGGCATCCCCAGGTGCCATGAGCCGGCGCAAGCGTCAGCAGCGACCGCGCGCTCCGGCTGCGGTAGAGCCGGCACCGGTCAAGGCTCAGCGCGACGCCCGAGGCCGTGTGCACCTCATGCTCCATCGCGATCCGGCGACGGGGAGCGAAGCGGTGGCGCTCCGTGCGCCGCTGTTTCGAGAGGCCTGGCAGGATGAACTCAGCGTCGGCACGGCCAACACCGCGCGAGCTCTGCTTCGCGCGTCGCCCAGCGTCGAGCGCACGGTCGAGCTGGCTCGAAGCGCGATGGCCGCGACGTCTCGGCTAGCCGAAGCGCTGCTCTCGCGCGCGCCCGCCGGTGCTGTCGCGTGCAAGGCGGGCTGCGATCATTGCTGTCATCAGCCGGTCGGCGTGACACCACCCGAGGCGCTCGCGATCTTCGCTCACTTGCGGCAAACGCTGGCCAGTGAAGAACTCGCCGCCGTCGCGTCGCGACTCGCGCAGCGTGAGCGCGAAACCAACGGGCTCAGCTCGGGCGAGCGTTTTTCGCCCGATCACCCCTGTCCGTTCTTGGATCGCGGACAATGTTCGATCTACGAGGTTCGACCGCTGGCTTGCCGCGGCATGAACTCGCTCGACGCGGAAGAGTGCAAGACCCGGCTCCGCGATCCGGACGCGCGCGCGGCGTTCTTGGAGAGCGGTTCGGGCGGGCGTTCCTTCATGGAGCCGATCCGCGCGTTTCACGCGATCAGCGCCGGCTTGCAGCTCAGCCTGTCCGAGCTGTACGGGCTCGACATGCGCCCGCTCGAGTTGACCCGGGCGCTCGATTCATTGCTGAACGGCCCGGAGTCGAACTCGGCGGCTTGGCTGGCTGGCGAGCACCCCTTCGAGTCGGCGCTCGGCGGGGACAACGCGCTGCCGGAGTTGAGCGGCGTGCTCGATTCGGCGCGCGTCGAGCGCTAGGCCCGGCTCCTTCTTAGCCCGCCGAGGTGAGCTTGGCGACTTCACCGGGGTTGGTGATGCCGCCGGTGGTGCCGGTGCCGTCGAATTCGCCGAAGGTCGTGACTTTGCCGCCGTCCGGACCTTTGCAACCGACCGCGTTCATCAAGGTGACGTACAGCTTGTTGATCGGCACGTTGCCGCCGAACGAACCCGTGTTGCCGATGTCGCCGCCGTTGACGCAGGTCTTTTCGCTGTTGCCGAGGCCGAGGGCCTTGCCCTCGACGTTCACGGCTACGCCTTGCTTGAGGTAGCCGCCCGCGCTGCCGGCAATCACGATCGGCAAGTTGTTCAAGTTGTGCGCGGCGCCGTCGGACAACTCCGGAAGCCACATGGTGGCGGTGTTATCCAGCAATTTGCCGCCGCCTTCGCCGATGCTGTCGAGCAGGCCCACGAGCTTTGCGTATTTCTTCGCGTACCAGTTGTCGATCGACGCGATCATGTCCAGCACGCCTTCGACCTTGCAGGCGCCGCCGACGGTGAAATCGCCCGTGCGGTGAGACAGGCCGTGGTGATCGTGGGTGTGCGCGATGCCGTCCCAGTTGAAGGTCACATAGCCGGGATAGACCAAGATGAATGAACGGTTCGTGTCGCAGATCATGCTGAGCGCGATCATGTTCATCATCATGTCGCCGCCCAGCGTGAAGGACGTCGCCAAGTTCGCGTTGCCCGCGGCGCTGCCCGCGCCGCCGAACGCGCCGCCGCTGATCGCGCCGCCCGGGCTAGCGGCCTTCACCGCTGCGTCCGTGGCGCCAATAGAGGTCGCCGCGTCGGCGCTACAGGAAGACGGCGTGGTCATGATGCCCGTCTCCGTGGTGCGCAGGAGATCCAGCCAATCCTGAACCCGAGTCTTGTCGGACTGGCTCATGTTGAGGGCTTGAAAACGCGCCAGATCACTCTTCACCAAATCGATGGCGCTGGCGCCCCGAGCTACCTTGTAGTCACCCACCGTCGGCGCGCTGCCGCCGGGTTTGAACAGCCCGGTCAGCTGGTTGTACACGGTCTGCGGGTTCACGTTGGCCGGGAACGCGGTGTTCGGCGCCGAGAAGGACAGCACCTCTTTGATCTTGGTGCTGGCCGCGCCGACCGACAACACGAGCGGAGTTGCGCCGTTCGGGTTGATCTGCTTGGCGATCACGTGATCGAGCGAGACCGCCGTCGCGTAGCGATTGCTGTCGTCCGTGATCTTGGCGCAGGTGAGCTTCGAGCCCATGGCCTGATCGTGAGGATCGATGGTTTGACCCACGGCGTAGCCGTTCATCGAGCGAAACCCGCGCGGTAGCAGCAGCTTCGAGGCGTACGGCGCGAGCGGCGCGAGCGTGGCGCTGAGCGCGGCCGCGTTGAGCGGGCCGTCTTCTATCGTCGGAAACCAGCGGTTCGTGAGGCAGCCGTTGTGGGTGAAGAAGATGCACAAGCGCTTGGGAGGGGTCGCCGCCGACTGCGCCTTGGCCTGCTGCTCGGCGAGCGAGCTCAGGAACGGCACGGCCAGGGCCGCGCCTCCAATACCTTTGAGAAAGACTCTGCGCTTCATAGTGCACCCTCGACGGCTCGGGATCGGAACGATTGGGTCTGTGTCAGATCGGCGACTAGGTTGAGCACGGTATATCCGCCCTTGGTGAGCTTCGCGCTGAGCTGGTTCACGGTGCAGACGTCGGCCGGATTGCTCGCGCGCTCGTAGGCGTACGACACCCACTTCTCTGCGTAGGAGCGCTGCGCTCCGGGTGACGCCGCAATCTTCGCCATCAGATCAGCGGGGCCAGTGACGCGCACGGTGGCGCCGTCGATGACTGCGTCGACCACGGTGTCGATCGGCGCGCCGGTGACCTTCTCCTTGATTTGCCAGGCACCCGCCGCGTCGAACGCTTCCATCGCGAAGCCGGCGGGGTTGATGTAACCGTGATGACACCCCTTGCAAGCCGAAGCGGAGGTTTGTTGGTCCACCTGCTTCCGATTCGTGTCCAAATCCTCGGTCGTGGGCAGCGGCGTGGTTTCGGCGCCGGGTGGGGGAGAGCCAATCGGAACCGCCAGCACTTGCTTGGTGATGAACGCGCCGCGCAAGATCGGGGAGGTGCGATTGTAGGCCGAAAATGCGTTCAAAAAGCCGATGCGGGTCAAGAACCCGGGACGCTCTGCAGGGTCCAAATCGGTCTGCACCAGATCGGCGCCGAACTTCGAGGCATCGAGCCCGTAGAGCGGGGCGGTCGCGGCGTTCACGAACGCGACCGAGCTGGTCAAGAAGTCCTTGAACGTCCCATTCTGGGTGAAGACGATGTAGTCGAAGAACTTCTCCGTCTCCTGCTGGATGACCGGAACCAGCGCCTTGTTGAACTTGGGAAACAAGGCGGGGTCTCGCTCTGCCGTGTCCCAACGAGTGTTGGTACCCATCAGCAAGTACGAGCGGTGAAACTCACTCACCACGTCGTGCGCCTGCGGCATCTTCAGCATGCGCTCTGCTTGGGCCATGATCTGCGCTGGCGTGGTCAGTTGATTGGTGTCCGCGGCTTGGTTCAGGACGTCATCCGGAGTCGAACCCCAGAGCAGGTACGACAGCCGCGAGGCGACTTCGTGGCTCGAGAGTGTGAAGTGCCCGGCGCCGTCGGACGTGGCGCTGATTTCGGAGCGCTGCAGGAAAGAAGGCGAAATCAAGAACATGTACAGCAGCGCTTCGGCGACCTCGAGCGGCGCGCCGGTCGGCGTGATTTGCGCTCCTTTGGCGACGACCGCGTCGAAGCCAGCGATTTCTTCGGCGCTCAGCGGGCGACGAAAGGCGCGCCGTCCGAACTCCACGATCGTATCGTGCAGGCAAGCCTTGCCGTCACCCGTCGGCGTACACTTCAAGAATTTGGCCTTGAGCGTCGGGTCGGCCATTACCTGAGCTGCAATCTTTTCGGCCACCGATTGGTACGAGCTCCAGCCCAAGCTGGTGAGGCTGCCCGCTTGATCCGTTGCCAGAATGCTCGACGGAGAGTTTGCGCCCGTGAGGCTAGTAATGCCCAACAGATCACGCACGGTGCGATCGTATTGAGCGTTGTTCAGCCGCGGGATCTGCGAGGTCGGAGCGATGCCCTGGGTGCAATCAGGGCTGGTGTTGACCGGGCCGCCCGCGCTGCCAGGGATCCCCGAGTTGCCGGTGCCCGCGGTCGCGCCGGGACCACCCATGCCGTCCGCGCCAGGGCCCGCGCCAGGACGCGATGGGTCGTCGATCGTGCCCGTAGTACAACCAGCGGCTAGGGCCGCCGCAAACAGTATCCCGCTGCGCCAATGGAACATCGCCCTCACCTCACCGGTGTTGATCTGTGCCGAACCCGCTTCACGACTCTGTGCCCAGCTGAGTCACCAGCAGACTGTCGAGGGTCTCTAATGTTCGATCAGGCCCGACTTTCAGGTTCGGGATTGGATTTTTCCCGTGGGGACGCCTCGTGCGCAGGGATCCCCACATCGTCCACTGGGCAGCGCTCCCGGGGCATGCGGCACCTCTTTTTCGAGGGTTGGCGCTCGCTGTGACGCGCGGTCGGGACGCCAGCAATCGTACCGGCGGAGTTCGGCGCCCCACAGCCGCCCGTTAGGGCGGCTAGGAGCGAAGGGTGCCAACGCCGTTCAGCGACGAACGGCGAGGGGGCAACCCTAGTGCGCGCGCAGGGCTTCGCCGCCGGGGGCGGGTTCTTCGCGTGGGAAGGGAGCAAACCAGGCGGCGAAGATCGAGGGGATGCTGGCGATGGTGACGAACACGAAGTAGTTCTTGTAGCCGAGCGAATCGGCGATGTAGCCGCTGGCCGATTGCGTCGGGACGAGCACGAGGTTCATCAGCGCGGTGCAGAACGCATAGTGCGTCATGTGATATTTGCCGGGCGAGATCTGCTGCATCATGTACAGCATGTTGGCGACGAAGCCGAAGCTGTAACCAAACTTCTCGATCGTCACCAAGGTCCCGATGGTGGTGAGGGACAGCGGCGCTTCGGGCGTCACGGCGTGGCTCAGGTATACGAAGCACAAGTGCGGAATGTTCATGCACAAGGCCATGATCATCAGCGATTTCTTGAGGCCGTATTTCGAGATGAACATGCCGCCCAGCACGCCCGCCGCCAAACTGACGCCGGTGCTGATCGCGCCGTCCAAGAAGGCTTTGTCGGATAGCGACAAGCCGAGGCCGCCCTTGGCTAGCGGCGCCTGCATGAACAGCGGCGCCTCGACCAGTAGGAAGCCCTCGCCGATGCGGTAGAAGAACACGAACAGCAGCATGCCGACGATCTTCGGCTTCTTGACGAAATCGATCAGCGTCTCGAGGAACGTCTTGACGATTTCAGCGGTGTTCTCCGGGCGACGGATGATGGTGCCCGTGGGCAGCGTGTACCAGTGGTAAGCGCCGAGGCCGGCCATGACCGCCGCGGAGAAGCAGAGCGCGATGGCCCACGCGGTCTTCGGCGACTGCCCGGCCTCTTGCAGCTTGCCGGCCGTGTACACGACGAGCGCGGTCGCGAAGATGCGGCCCGTATTCCAAGCTGCGCCTTGCCAGCCGATCCAGCGCGCCTGTTGGCTCTTGTCGAGCGTGGTGATGTACACGCCGTCTGCGCAGATGTCCTGCGTCGATGACGCGAACGCCAGCACCCACAGCACGCCGATGATGATGCGGAAATATTGAGGCAGCGGCAGCACCGCAGCGATCAGGCCGAGCAGGATCGCGATCAAGAACTCCATGCCGAGCACCCAGAACTTCTTGGTGCGGAACATGTCGAGAAACGAAGCCCACAGCGGCTTCAATGACCAGGCAATGCCCACGCTGCCGGTGGCCAGCGCGATCTCCGTGTCGGAGTGACCCAGGTCCTTGAACATCGTGCCGGCAACCCAGATCACCAGCGAAAAGGGGATGCCCATGGCCACGTACAAGCTTGGCACCCAGGCGATCGGGCTTTTGACCCGTACAGCGTTCTCCGTCATGCCGTCTGCTTATGCAGAATGGCGACAGAAACCAAGCTCTGTCGTCATGACCGAACACTTAGTCCGCGCTCGATGTGGAAAACCCTCGCGCTGCGCGGCAAGTTTTCACGTGATCGGAGCGCGGGAGGCCCTGTCAGGAAAGGCTCTTGACAATGCGGCTGGGTAAAGCGGTCGCCTGAAAAGCGACGGTCCCAGCTCGGGCAGGGCTAGTACGTGTGCCGCAACTCCAGCATCACTTCGCGCGGGACGTTGCCGCGCGCGTCGCCCGGACCGAGCGGAGTTGCGTAGAGCAGGTACAGGGACGGCGCCTTGAACGCGCTGCCATAGAGCAGCTTCATGCCCAGGGCCTGCGTGAGGCGGGACGTGACGCCGGCGCGGCCGGTGGTCTGGCTGCCGTAGGTGCTGCGAGTCCGGTGCGCGGCTCGAATATGCAGTTCAAACACGACTCGAACGCTCGCTCGCACTCCCTCGCACCGTCCCACGGCACGAGCTTGCCTGCATAGACGCTCGTTCGCCGCCGGCTGGCGGTTCTTTCCGTACGCGCGGATCCGACGGGCTGTTGCAGTTGTGTCTGCCGATGGTTTGCGAGCGCGCGGGGGCTCGTCACGCCTGACGGCGATGCGGTTGCGCTCACGGGGTCAACGTCGGGATGCTGCCGTCCGCGCCGTGAGTGAGCTCCATGAGCTTGACGGAGCGTTTGTTGTCGACTCCAGAGAGCGAATCGTCATGATAAAATAGATACCATTTGCCGTCGTATTCGACGATCGAGTGGTGTGTCGTCCAGCCCGCGACCGGGTTCAACAAGCGCCCTTGGTAAGTGAAGGGCCCACGGGGCGTGTTGGCAGTCGCGTACACGAGGTAGTGCGTGTCCCCGGTGGAGTACGAGAGGTAATAGGTCCCGTTGTACTTGTGCAGCCACACGCCCTCGAAGAAGCGACGCTGGTTGTCACCTTGCTTCAGTGGGCGGTGCGCGCCGTCGACGATGCTGATCTCCGTCACGGCGCCGTCGAAGCTCAGCATATCGGCGCTCAGCTTCGCGAACCTCGGGCCGAGCGCGTTCTCGTCGCTGCCGGGCAGGGCGGAGCGGGCGTCATACTTTCCGGTTCGCCAGTTTTGCAGTTGCCCGCCCCACAAGCCCCCGAAATACATATAGGCTCGACCGTCATCGTCGACGAAGACTGCCGGATCGATGCTGTAGCTGCCGGCGATGGGCTCCGGCTCGGCGACGAACGGACCGACCGGAGAAGGGCCTCTCGCGACGCCTAGTCGGAAAACATCGTGTTTGTCGCGTGCCGGGAAATAGAGAAAGTAAGTTCCGTTCTTGAAGGCTGCGTCGGGCGCCCACATCTGCTTCGAGGCCCAGGGAACGTTCTTCACGTTGAGCACCTCCCCGTGATCCACGATCTTCGAGCAGTTGCCGCGGTCGAAGGACAGCACGTGATAGTCCTTCATTCCGTAGTGGTCGCCGTTGTCGTTGGACGGCGGGTTCAGCTCCAAGTCGTGCGAGGGGTAAACATAGAGCGTGTTTTCGAACACGTGGGCCGACGGATCGGCGGTGTATAGGCTGGTAACGAGCGCTTTGCGTTGCGGCAAAACACCGGCCAAGCATGCTCCAGCGCTCCCGGACAGCTCGCCCTTCGCTCCTGGTTGCGCCAGCGGCGCGGCGCTCTCCGAGCCCTGGTTGCTCGGAGCCTGTGCATTGCTCGTCGCGCTGACGCCGTGGCAGGAGAAGGACAGCGAGGCCGCAAACGCAATATGAATGGAGCGAAGGCCACTGCGGCTCATGAGCACGAATATAGCATGCCGCAGCGCCGACCCGACGTGGATCGGGCCGACGCTGGCGTTCACGGGCGCGCGTGCATCAGTTGCATTTGGCCGCGTCTACCGTGACCTTCGACGTATTCGTGCTGCTCAGCCATTCCCAGCCAATGTCGCCGGGTTTGGTGGTGACTGGACCGCAGACGCCGGCGTTCTTCGTCAGCGTAGAGGTCGTGACGCTGCAGTCGGTAACGGCGAAGAGGTTGCCTTGCGCGCTCACGACCTGAGTTTGCGCAGGGTCGAGATTGATGCAAATTCCTGCGCCTTTGTTGTTGAGCTGATCATTGGCGCCTTGCACGATGTTGAGGCCAGGATCGGTCGCCTTGCCCAAATCAACGGCGGTTACGTCGTTGACGCCGTTGGCTTTGGTGCCCGTGTGCGACAGGTGGATGCCGCTGAGACCGTTGCCGACGAACACCGACTTGCGGACGTTGGCCGCGGTGCCGCCGAGAATGAGCAGACCGTCCGAGGTGACGCTGCCGGTGGCCAGCACGCCCTTGATCGTGTTCAGGGGCGGCGTCGCGCCGGTTTGGTTGAGCTCGATGTCGGCACCATTGTTCTGACTGATCACGATCGTGCCCGCGTAGGTCGTTGGGATCGCCGTCGTGTTGCTGGTGACGACACCCTCGAGGACCACCGAACCGCGCCCGATCACGTGAATGCCTTGGGCGGTATTCTTGATCACGGACACCTTGCCCGTGGCGATCTTGGCCACGAGTTTGCCGGTCCCTTCGACGGTGATCCCCTCTTGACGAGCCTGGGTCGTGCCAGCCATTTGGACGGTCGTCCCGGCCAGCAGAGTGAGTGTTCCGGCCAGGACGTTGACCCCCGTCGCGGCCGTATTTTGAACCGTGACCGCGTCCAAGGTCGCGGCTACGTCTGCCGTCGGCAGGCGCACCGCTACGTCCGAGGTCCCGCCGCCTTCCAACACCAGATCTTTCAAAACCGAGCCAGTGCCGGCGAAATTGAAGCCAACTTTCGCGGCTGACAGCGTGATGGTCACAGGTGCAGTCGCACCTTGGATGACGACGTACTGCGGTACCGAAATCGGGAACGTCTCACCGCTCGCCGCGCTCGCGTTGCCCTTCAATTTGACGATCGCGCCCGACGCCTGGGTGGGACTGCCAATCACCTGCAGGGCGCGAGTGATTGTCTTGAAGGCACAAGCGTTGCTCAGCTGGCCCCCCGACTGGCCGCTGCCCGTCCCGTTCGAGTCACTCCCGTTCACGGGGTCGACGAAGTACACGGTGTTTCCCGAAGAGAACACCACGCTGTCGCAAGGCGTACAAACGCTGGCAATGCACACCTGCGAGCCCGCGCATTGAGCCGTGGTCGTACACGCTGACCCTCCGCCAGCTCCTGCGTGGCCGCCAGATGCGCCGCCACCCCCCGAACTCCCACCGCCGCCCGAGGCGCCTGCAGTTCCACCGTGTCCTGCGCTCGAGCCCGCCGCGCCGCCCGTGGCGCCGCCGCTGCCGCTGGTTCCTCCTCGCCCGGCAGACGAGCCCGCTGCGCCCGCGTTTGCGCCGCCCGACCCCGCGTCGCCGGCCGCGCCGGCCAGCTCGCCCGAGCCTCCTTCACCTGCATCGGGGTCGCCTCCTCCGGCATTGCCCGCGGTCGCGCCAGACGAGCCGCTCGAGCCCACGTGGGCGCCGCTGGTTCCTCCCGAACTCGCACCGGCTGAATTAGCACCACCCGCCCCAGCGCCCGCGCCGTCTGTTGAGCCATCGGAACCGCAGCCCGCCAACAAAAACGGAACGAATGCCAGAGAACCTAGAACGCTGGACTTCAACATGAGCCGATTCCTCCCAAAATTTCAACTTTAACTCGCCCCCTGTGGCGACTCGCGACCTGAGCACGGGCGAATACGCGCCGTCCAGATGAGAAACTCGTCCGCGCGTGCCTTTATTAGCGCGTGCGGTGCAATGCCATTGGCAAATTCAGCCGGGCAGATAAGTAGTCGGAGTAGGCGCCAACTGCCACTCGCGCGGGATCACTTATTGGCTGCTTCTCGCAGCTTGTCTTTCTTGCTCTTGCGCTTGCCCTTCACGCCACCGGCGGTGTCGGGCGGAGCCTGAGGCGCATCCGTGGGTTCGAAGCCGGCGATCTGCTCGCGGGGCAGGGCGAGTTCATTGCGCTTCTCGATCAGGCGAAAGTGCGCGGCGTCCTCTGCCCCGATGAAGCTGATGGCGACGCCGCTCTCGCCGGCGCGGCCGGTGCGGCCGATGCGGTGCGCGTAGTCGGTCGGCGAGCGCGGCAGATCGTAGTTGAACACCGCGCTCAGCCCGGCCACATCCAGGCCACGCGCTGCCAAATCCGTGGCCACGACCACGCGTACGCGCTGCGACTTCAAGTCTTCGAGCGCCTGGCTGCGCGCGCCCTGACTCAGCTCGCCGTGCAACGGCAGTGCGCTGAAACCCGCGCGCACGAGCTTGCTCGTCACGTGGTCGACGCCGTGCCGGCTCGCTACGAACACCAGCACGCTCGGCCACTCCTGAGTTTCAAGCAGATGGCGTAGCAGCGGGGTGCGCGCGCGCCTGTCGACCTCGATCGCACGCTGCTCGATGAAAGCGGCGCTCGGCGTTGGCCCAGCGTCGAGCGTGATGCGCTCTGGATCGTGCAAGAGCCGTTCTGCAAACGCCGAAACTTGCTCGGGGAAAGTGGCCGAGAAGAGCAACTTCTGACACTTCGCAGGCAGCAGCGCGAGCACGGCCGTGAGCTCTTTGGCGAAACCTTGGGAGAACATGCGATCCGCCTCGTCGAGCACCAACGTCTCGAGCCAAGAAAGCCGCAGCGCGTTCTTGGTCACGAGATCCAGCAATCGACCAGGGGTCGCCACGAGCAGATCGGCGCCCCCGCGCAGTGCCATCATTTGCGGATTGATCGACACACCGCCGACGGCGACGCAAATCTCGAGCGAGTCGGCCAAGTGGCGCTGAAGGCTGCGCCCGGCCTCCTCGATTTGCAGCGCGAGCTCGCGCGTGGGTACGAGCACCAGCGCGCGCACGCCGGACGACTCCCTGCGCGCTGCGCTCAGCCGTTGCAAAATCGGCAGCACGAAGGCCAAAGTCTTGCCCGATCCGGTCTCTGCCGAAGCCCACACATCGCGTCCGCGCAAGATCGCCGGAATGGCAGCTCGCTGAACCGCCGTCGGCGCCTCGTACGAAAGTTCGGCAATTGCCCGCAGCAGCGGCTCGCTGAGTCCAAGGGAAGCAAAAGTCATCGGCGCGCCCACCCTAAGGCGCAGCGCGCTAGGTTTCCAGCCAGCGCGTGAATTTATAGCGGAAAGGGCGCGCACCCCCGTGCTCAGCCGCTCTTGTACATGGTCGCGAAGCCGTTTCCGGGCATCGTGAACTGATAATTTACTCCGCCTACTGCGATCGTCACCGGCTTGCTCAGGCTGCCGTTGTAATACATCACGGTCACGATGCTGCCGTCGGGGTTCTTGAAGGCAAGAGCGTCCAGACTTTCGCTCGTTACTTCGATCCGCTTGGCGCCTGGGACGATGAAATGAGAAAAATGATCGAACACGTAAAACGTGGGCGTGACCGTCAGTGCTTTGGTCGCGGCGTCGATCACGAGTAGGGCGTTCTGTGGCCAGTGTGTTCTGGTATCGAGGCCGAGCCCGACCCTGTCTAACGCCATGTGCTTGACGATGTAGGCGGTTGCGCCGGCCTCGAGCCAGTTACGGATGAGCCCCCAGCTCTCCACGGCGTAGGCAAAGTCGTTGGGTGCCTTGTCTCGATAGAACGGCGTTTTCCAGGGCTCGTTGCTGGGCTGGTGCTCGGTCTGAAGGATCGGCAGGTTCAAGGACGTGACCCTGTCCATCTGTTTGAGCATGCCCCACTGGAAGCCAAAGCCACTGAACGGCTCGAGCGTGTCGTGGTTCCTTTCCGTAACGGTAGAGACGAGGTCGGTGTCCATGCTGGTCTCCTCGCCGTTCTCCATCAGGCCGAGGTAGATCTTCGTATTCAAGCCTTGCGCTGCGAACATCGGCTGCAGATGATTTTTGACGAACTCGAGGTAGAGCGCTGTGGACCAGACGCACGACGGGAAGGCGTTGGCGAAGCTCGGCTCGCGCTGTATCGCGATGGCCTCGACGTCGATGCCCTGCTTCGCGTACTCCTGCACGAACTTGGACAGGTAGAGCGCGAACGCCTGGAGCGTCTGGTCGTCGTTCTTCATTTGGCCGCCGTCGTAGGCGGACGGGGCACTCACGCCCGTGAACGGTCCCGTCTTCATCCAAACCGGGGGCGTCCAGGGCACCGCCAGAAATCGCATCTCTGGCCGGAGGGCGAGCGCTGCTTTGACGAACGGGATGAGATCGTTCAGATCGCGGCTGATCGAGAACTTTTCCATCTGCAAATCGGGCGTCGTGTCGCTATCGGTGATGTCGAGCGTGTAGCGGCTCGAGGCGTATTCGTCGGCCCCGATCGGCAGCCGACCAAAGACGAAGCGCGCCCCCTCCGCGCCAAACAGGAGATTCAACGCCTTCGACCGATCGCTCTCGGAGAGGAGCGACAGATATTGCCAAGCTTTCTCGTTGAACGTCCCGCCAAACCCATCGAAGGTTTGGTACGTCGTGGTGTCGTCGACGATCACATCGGGGCTCTCGCTCGGCACCTCGCTGAGCGTTCCCGGGTTCCAAAACAAAGGTTCGGCAGAGGTCACCACTTGGGTTGGGCGAACGGACGCCGCTCCGGCGCTGCCTCCGCCCGCGCCTGCGCCTCCGCCCGCGCCTCCGCCCGCCACGGCGCTACCGCCGCTCGACGGAGCACCACCCTCCCCGCCGCTGGCCAGCGTGCCCCCCGCTTCCGTCCCAGCTCCCGCCGTGGCACTGCCAGCGGCGCTCAGCGCACCGCCGGTGCCTGCCGCTTGCGCGGCATTGCCCGCTCCCGAGCTGCTAGCCGACGAGGAGGGGTCGGTCAGTCCGCAGGCAGCTACGAGCAACGCAAGAGAAATGCTGGCCAGGGGCGGGGCGAGAGTATTCATTGGAGCAACTCTTTCAGAACGCTACCGCCGCGACCGACGCGCAGCGCTGGATCGACGCCGCACGGCTTCCCTCCGTGCTCCCCAGAAGTGTCCCTTTTTTTTACGCCGAGGCCAATGCTAGGGGCTGGGTCGTGATCGAAGAGCACAGAATCGCAGCTGATCTCGGGGGCAGAGGCGCTTCCGGGCTCGATTCCAGCGCTGGACGATTGAATTGACCCCGCGCCAGCGCTCTGCTTGCGTGGCAGAGTGAACGATGGTGGTGACAGGGAACAGAGGGCGTCGGGGGATCCCGGCGCGACGGCGCCGAACCTCGGCCGGCGCGTCATCGAGTGGTTTTGGCGCGGCAAGGCGCTTCAGGAGTGGCAGCGCTCGACGCAGCTGTCCGGCGATCGTCCTGGCGAGTTTGCGGCCCGCTCGGCGTTCAGCGCAGACCTGGCGCGGGTCGCTGCGACGGCCGCTGAGCCATTCGCTGAATCCGTCGTCTGCGAGCTTCATCGGCAGTCGGTGTATTGGGCGCTCTGCGCGCTGGCACCGCTGAACGACGCGCCGCCCCACTACTCGGACAGCGTCTGGGCGAGCTTGGACGACGATGTGTTGGCGCCGTTCGCGACGACCGTCGATGAGCGAACGAAGCTTCGCGCTCGGCTCAGCGGCGGCGATTTCGTGGCTTTCGCTGGCCTGTCTACGACCGAGCAGGTGAAATACGGCGCGGCCTTCAGCGACCTGAACGCGGCGCTGCTGGCGCGCTTCGCGGCACGGCACCGCGGCTTCTTGAAGCTTCGCAAGCAACGCACCTTTCGGCTCGGCGGACTGCTCGCGTGCCTACTCGCCTTGCTGGTCGGCGTGATGATCGTGCGAGCACGCGCGGCCCGAGCCGCAGATCTTGCTTTCGACGCCGAGTGGCGAGCCAGCTCGAGCTACGGGGGAGGCGGCTGCGTGTCTCCTGAGCAGGACTGCGACGGCAAGGTCAACTGGTTCTTCCACACCGCGCAGAGCGATACCGAGCCTTGGCTTGAGTTCAATCTCGGCAGCTCCAAGGCCTTCTCGACGATGGTCATCGAGAATCGCGACGACTGCTGCGCCGAGCGCGCCGTGCCACTCGTCATCGAGGTAAGCGACGACCACGAGCAATGGCGTTCGATTGCGAAGCAGGGCGAGCAATTTTCGACGTGGCGCGCTACGTTTCCGACCGTTCGGGCGCGCTGGGTGCGGTTACGGCTGCTGGGCCACGGGCCGTTCCATCTAAAAAGAGTACATATTTTCCAATGACATACCTCCGCCGCGGCCGCCTCGCGGTAGCCGCATTGCGTCCACCTCGGCAGTACCGCGGCACCCTTTCTCGGGCTATGGTCCTCCCGGATTTCAGTTTACAGGTCAATTCATGAGCATCGATCTCTCTCGGTCCAAAGTCCTGCTGACCGGTGGCAGCGGGTTTCTCGGCAGTCACGTGCGCGATGCGCTGCGTGAGCGCGGCGCCTCTGCGATCGTGTCACCGCGCGCGGCCGAGGTAGACCTGACCGATGCCGTGGCGACGCGTGCCCTGTTCGAACGCGAGCGCCCCGATCTGGTGATGCACCTCGCCGCCAAGGTGGGAGGGATCGGCGCCAACCTCAAGCACCCGGGCACGTTCTTTCGCGACAACATGGCCATGGGTCTGAACGTCCTGGAAGAAGCTCGGCGCGCCGGAACCAAGAAAGTGGTCGTGGCCGGCACCATCTGCGCGTACCCGAAATTCGCGCCGATCCCGTTCCGTGAGGACGACCTGTGGAACGGCTATCCCGAGGAGACGAACGCGCCGTACGGCATCGCCAAGAAAGCGATGCTGGTCATGGCGCAAGCCTACCGCAAAGAGTTCGGCTCCAACTTCGTCATGCTATTCCCCGTGAATCTTTACGGCCCGCGCGACAACTTCGATTTGGAGAGCTCGCACGTGATTCCGGCCATGATCCGCAAGTTCGTCGAGGCCAAGCAGCGCGGCGCGAGTGAGGTCGTACTTTGGGGCGACGGCACGCCGACGCGTGAGTTCTTGTACGTCGACGACGCAGCGAGCGGGCTGATCGCCGCCGCCGAGCGCTACGACGATGCGGATCCGGTGAATCTCGGCGCGGGCTTCGAGATCTCGATGCGCGACTTGGCGCAGAAGATCGCGGCCTTGGTCGGATACAACCGAGACCTGAAGTGGGACGTGACGCGACCCAATGGGCAGCCGCGCCGAATGCTGGACGTGACCCGCGCCAAAGAGCGCTTCGGGTTCTCCGCGCGCGTGTCGTTCGACGAAGGCTTGGCCAAGACCGTTGCATGGTACGAGGCCAATCGAGCCAATCTTGAAGGGTCCAAAGCTCAGTGAATCGCGTCGACAGCAACGAAACCGCAACGTCCAAAAGTTCTGAATTCGAGCGCCGCGAGGCGGCCCGGCGCAAGCAGCGGGTGCAACGCCTGGAGGCGATGACCGCGCTGCGGCTCGAGTCCGCGACGCGCCACGACTACTATGCCGAGGAAGTGCAGCGCTTGGTCAAGAGCCTGATCGTGCCGGGCGCGCGCGTGCTGGAGGTCGGCACTGGGCTCGGAGATCTCCTGGCCTCGCTGGGCGCCGAGCGGGCCGTCGGCATCGACGTCTCTTCGAACATCGTGGCCGAGGCCAGAAAACGCCATCCGAACCTCGATTTCCGAGTCTTGGACGTGGAACGTGATGCGCTGCCCGAAGGCCCCTTCGACGCCATCGTGCTGAGTGATGCCATCGGGCTGCTCGACGACATCGAGCTCGTCTTGGAGCGCTTGCGCCCGCTGCTCAGCGAGCGCGGCCAGCTGATCGTCACGTATTACAGCTTCTTGTGGGAACCGATCTTGAAGCTCGCGGAGCTGGTTGGCCAGAAGACGCGCTGGCCGGATCAAAATTGGCTGTCCATGACCGACGTCGAGAACCTGCTGCGCCTCTCGGGGTTCGAGGTATTTCGGCGCGGCACCGACGTGCTCATTCCGGCTCGTGTACCGCTGGTTTCGACGCTCGCCAATCGCGTCATCTCCAAGCTGCCGCTGGCACGCGAGCTGTCCCTGGTGGATTACTTCGTCGCGCGCGCCGTTCCCGAAACAGTGCCGGCCGAGCTGCCCAGCGTGAGCGTCATCTGTCCGACTCGCAACGAGAAGGGCAACATCCGCGAGGCTGTGCTGCGCACACCGCTGATGGGATCGCGGACCGAGTTGATCTTCGTCGACGGCAACTCGACGGACGGCACGGTCGAAGAAATCGAAGCGGTGATGCGCGAGTACACCGGGCCGCTCGTGCTCAAGCTCGTGCTGCAGGGCACTGGCAAGGGCAAGGGCGACGCCGTGCGCAAGGGCTTCGCCGCCGCGCAGTGCGACGTGCTGATGATCCTCGACTCGGACCTGACCGTGCCGCCGGAGGACTTGCCCAAGTTCTACCGCGCGCTGATTACCGGCAAGGGTCAGTTCATCAACGGCGTGCGCCTCGTCTACCCCATGGAGGGCGAGGCCATGCGCTTCCTGAACCTGCTCGGGAACAAGTTTTTTTCCGCCGCCTTGTCTTGGGTGCTCGAGCAGCCGATCAAGGATTCCTTGTGCGGCACCAAGGTGCTGTACCGGCGGGACTACGACGCCATCGCGGCAAATCGCTCGTTTTTTGGCGATTTCGACCCGTTCGGCGATTTCGACCTGCTATTTGGCGCGGCACGTATCAATCTACAAATCGTCGATCTGCCGGTGCGCTACCGAGCGCGCATCTACGGAGAGACCAAGATCGATCGCTTTAGCCATGGCTGGCTACTCTTGAAAATGACCGCCTTCGGCTTCAAGAAACTCAGAATGGGGCTGTGAACTGAACATGCCGCAATTGTTCGAACTCGCGTCACACATGATCGACGGCTTTCCTCAAAATGGGCCGAGCGATCCGATCGAATATTACCGAAGGCCGCTGATCGGTCGCCTGTACCTGGACCGCATCAACCGCGGTCTCCGGCTGCTACCCAATCAGCGCTACCAGCGCGCGCTCGAGGTCGGCTATGGGGCAGGCGCCGTTCAGGTCGCGTTGGCACCCGGGGTCGAAGAGCTGCACGGCATCGACCTCGACGCCGAGCCCAGCATCGTGAACGCGGTCTTGAAGGGGCGCGGCTGCGATGCCGCGCTGGTGCGCGGGAGCGTGTACGAGCTCCCCTACGAGTCGGAGTTCTTCGATCTCGTGGTGTGCTTCTCGGTGTTCGAGCATCTGAGCGAGTACCCGAAGGCGCTGGCCGAGGTGTATCGCGTGCTGCGGCCCGGTGGGCTGTTCTTGTTGGGCATGCCCTCCGTGAACAAGCTGATGGAGGCCGGCTTCTTGGCGATCGGCTTCAAGGGCATCAACGACCATCACATCACGCGGCCCGCGGACGTCGAGAAGGCTTGGCCTGCTGTCGGGTTCAAGCAACGCGCGGCGGATTTTCTGGATCTGCCGGCGCGGCAGCCGTTCGGCCTGCGGCTGTATCACGACTGGTTGCTCGAAAAGCCGCTCGCTACGCCGTAAGTCTGACCCCTCCAGCAAGTTGGTGTGATGATTCCACCAACTTGCTGTGCTGGCTGCTCGATCAGCGGTTGCTGAGCCGCTTGCGTTGGCTACTCGGGACCGAGCACAGCGTGAAGTCGCTGCCCGCCGGCTTGCAGGTTCCGACGCCTTTCGACTGAGCCGAGTTGCAGATGTGATCGGCGGAGCGTGACCCGTCTGCGAGGCATGCCACCGTCACTGGCGCGTCCGGCTCGAGCATACTTCGGAACACTTCTTCCAAGGCTGCGGGTCCGGCCGTCGCCGAGCCCGTCTTGATGTGATGCTTGTCGATATAGACGTTCGGACTGGGCACGAACGTCGGGTGACAGCCGGCCCAGAGGTACAGACCGCGCTCTTCGACGTACGTGGGGGTCGTGCGCTCGAACCAGTTGGCGCCCGTGAGCTCGCGACAGTTCACGTCGTACAGCCGGTGACGGCCGAGGAATTGGGGCCCCATCAGCTGATTCCCGGGGCCGCCCCAGAACCAATCGACCGTGGACGCGACGCCCAGGCCGCATGACACGTAGATGATCAATGCGGCGAGGCCTGCAGCGCGGCGAGGCCCTCCGAGCGCATCTGGCTCGGCGAGCATGAAGGCACCGAGCAGGGGAGCGAACAGCAACGCCACCGTCACCCAGCGGTGGTTTTCGATCGGGCTGTGATTGAAGTCGAGACAGGTCAGGCCGGCGGTGGCTGCCAGCGTGAGCGCTAAAAACGAGACCGCTACGACGCGCGTTTCGCGCCGCCGTGAACTGGCGATGAGCCCGATCGCAGCCACGAAGACGCCGAACACGCTGCACATATCCTGGGCCAGCCAGCTGCGCCCCAGCGCACTCGTCAATGGTTGCGACGGGTGATTCCAACCCGGGGCGCGTGGCTGGATCAGCCACATGGGGTAGCGCTCGGCGTGCAGCCCAAGCGAGCCACCAAACACCAGAATGGTCGTCCCGATCGCCACCACCAAGATGAGCAATCTGAGCGCGCCTCGCAGGCGCGTGTCGGCCAAGCTGCGCGGATCGTACAACCAGACCACGCCGATCCAGAACCCGAGCAGCACGAGCGTGATTTCATCGGTCATCGCCAGCACTGCAGAGGTTGCGACCAGGGTCGGGAACACTCGCGTGCGAATGTCACCCTTGCTGCGATAGATCCCTGCCAAGAGCGCAGCGGCGAAGCCGATGGTCAATACGAAGGCGAGGCTGACGTGAGGCCGGTAGCTGAGGTTGATCAGGTTACCGATCGAGTAGCCCCCGGGCTCTCTGGGGGTCTGAGCGAAAATCATGGGGCCGGCGAAGAGCATCCCCGCGAGCACGAGCCATTGAACCGCCATGCGCTTGACGCCGACTGCCGCCAGCGCGAACGCCGAAACGACCGCCAGCAGAGCGAACATCAGGTCGTGCGCCAGCGACAGCGCCAACGACGAATGCATCGCATCGCGCGAGTACGTCTGCAGCATGGAGCCCAGCAAGTCGCCCGTGTAGTGATAGGCCAGCTCGACCTTCGGCTCGTACACGTTGCCGAATGGCAAACGTTGCCCGCGCAACGAGGCCGTCAAGGGCACGTGCCACTCGCGATCCCAGATGTTGGCATTTCGCGAGAGCGTGCGGCTGCACAGCAGCGCCGACAGCGACTGGCACAGCACGCCCGCGGTCAGCTTCCAGTTGAGCTCCGCGGGGCGCGCCGGAAAGTCTCGCTTCTTCGCGCGCCAAACACCAAAGGCCACGAGGCCCGATAGCCACAGTCCCCGGCTCACCACCGACGCCAGCTCGAGCCTCATGAACCGCGCCAGCAGCATCACGCCCAGTAAGTCGACCGCGATCGCCAGGGTGAGGTCGGTCGCAAGCTGCCAAAGCGAGCTATTTTTCCGGCTGCGGAGCGCAGTAAACAAGAGGATGGGCAGCAGGTAAACGACCGCCGCCATGAACGTCTGGAAGCTCACGCTGCGTGAGCTCCGAACGACATCACGAGCGCTATCCCGAACCCCGTGAGCGAGCGCCAGCCAGCGAGAAACATGGGCACTTCTAACTCGCCGATTTCGGCCCGGCAAGGGCTCGTTGCCGGCCGCGGAGCTGCCCTAAAGTCGCGCAATTTACGGCCATTTCTGCAGGGCTGAGGCTTGCAGGAGAGGCGCAGGACCAAGTGACAGCGCGTACCAAAGCAGCGCTGCTGGTTCGACAGCCCCCTTCCGCGATGAGCTCTTGGACTTTCAGTCTGCCCGCGTGTGGTTGGAGATCCGTATCTGCCGCTACGTTGCTATCCAGAATCAGCCGCGGGACGCGCACTACTTTTCGGGAAACCACAGTGCGCTGAGCGGCATGGGTACGGGGCTCCCTCCGGCTTTCGTAGCCTGCTGTTCGAAAATCGGAGAGCTGCCGTGCGCGGGCTCGGGCGATTCGGCATGAAACCCCTAGCTTTGGGCTAGCCCTGAGTGGCTCGCGTTTTGCTTGGGCGCGACCATGCGAATGCGCTTCTTTGGTTCTGTCGGTCTCTTGTCCATTAGCGCTGCATGCGCGCTCGTGAGCTGCAGCGCGGGCGACGCGAATCGCGTCCCTGAGGTTGCCTCCGAGTCCGTGGGCGCCGTCGGGCTCGCGCTCACGCCGATCGCCGGTCTGACCTTGAACGCTTTCACCTATACGATCCTTGGTCCGAGTGCGTTCACGCGAAGCGGCACCGTCGACATCAGTCACAGCACGACGCTGTCTGCAGTCGTCGGCGCGCTCCCCGTCGGCAGCGGCTACACAGTGACCGTTGGCGCAACGTCGACGGACGGCACCACGACCTGCGGTGGCTCGGCTGCCTTCAGCGTCACCGCGAGCACCACGAGTCAGGTTTTGGTTCATCTCCAATGCCGCCAAGGAGCAAAGACCGGCAGTGTGTTGGTCAATGGTGTGCTGAATGCCTGTCCGATAATCGAGGGTATCGACGCGAGTCCCGCGGAGGTGTTGCTCGGCTCGCCGATCGCGCTGTCCGCGATCGTTCGAGACCTGGACAGCGCTCCAACGCCGATCGCATATCAGTGGAGCGCCAGCTCTGGAAACGTGAGTAACGGCGCGACTGCCACGCCCACTTTCACTTGTACGGCAGCGGGGCCTGTCACGCTCACGCTTGCGGTGACCGACGGTGATTGTTCAGACTCGCTCATCACGACCGTGAGCTGCACGGTGCCCCAGGACGCGCTGACGATCGTCGCCGCCAGCGTCGAGACTACGCCGGTGCCGAGCGGTGGCGACGCGGCCGATGATCCAGCGGTGTGGGTGCATCCGACCTCCCCGGCGCTCAGCGTCGTCATCGGCACGGACAAGCAGGGTGGTGGCCTCGGGGTGTATGGGCTCGACGGCAATCAGATCCAGTTTCTGCCCTCCGGGAAGCTAAACAACGTCGACTTGCGTGATGGCTTTCAGCTCAACGGGACCGCTGTGCCCTTGCTGACGGCAGGCAATCGCACGGACAACAGCATCGGTATCTTCGCCCTCGACCCGGTGACGCGGCAGCTCAGGGACGTCGCTGCTCGCAAGATCACGACCATCGTGACCTACGGTAGCTGTATGTACAAGAGCCCGGTGTCCGGCAAATACTACTACTTCGTCGACGCAAAAGACGGCGATATTCAGCAGTGGGAGCTGTTTGCAACTCCGGCTGGCACGGTGGACGCGACGAAGGTGCGCGACCTGCACCGGCTGAGCTCGCAACCGGAGGCATGCGCGGTCGATGACGAGGCCAAGGCTCTCTTCGTCGGTGAAGAAGCCAAGGGCGTGTGGAAGTTCGACGCTGAGCCGAGCGTCACGTCCGGTCCCGGATACGACGGCGTGCTCATCGCGAGCACTGAAGCGGGCGGTCACCTGGTGCGCGACGTCGAGGGCGTTGCCATCGCCAAGACTTCGGCCACGGGCGGCTACATCTTCGTGTCGAATCAGGGCGTCAGCAGCTACTCGGTGTTCACCCGCGAGGCGCCTCACTCTTATGTAAAGACGTTCCGTGTCGACCGGGGCGCGGCGTGCGTCGATGCGGTGACCGGCAGCGACGGCATCGAGGTCAACACCGCGAACCTCGGTCCAGCGTTCCCGCATGGTGTGTTCGTTACCCAGGACGACAACAACGACGGGCTCAACCAGAATTTCAAGCTCGTGCCGCTCGAGCACATCCTTTCTACTCCACCTTCGGTCGACGACAGTGCGTGTGGCAGCGGCGGCAGCGGGGGTGCGTCGGGGACGGGCGGCAGCTCGGGTGGCGGGGGCGCGGCGTCGGCGGGTTACGGGGAACCCTTCTGCACCACCTACTGCAATAAATGTGCGGCATGCTACGCGACCGGCACCTTCTCCGAAGGGGATTGCGTCTTCCAGCAAGTGAAGACCGCTTTCACCTTGGGAGACTGCCAGGCTGGCTGCGCCGTGTCGGCAACGCCCGGCGCCGCGGCCAAGGCTGCGCTCAGCCCTGGATTCGAAGCTCTGAGCTGCGCCGAGTTCGACGGCGCGATCTAACGCTTCGTTGCCAAGGTGCGCGAGGCACGGCTTTCGTGCCTTCGCGCGGTCAGCGCAAAATCAGTTGCCGATGCAGTCGTCGAACGCAGTGCGTTGCGACGTACACACGCCGGTCTTGGGCGCCAATTCGTTGTCGTCGTCGCACTCGAAATCGGAGTTCGGCTTGGGCGTGATACAATCGATCAACGTCTCCCACTCGGTCACGCAGGCGTTGGCCGCGTAGAGCGCCTTGCAACCAGCCGCGATCGTCGCACTCGTATCGTCGCAGCCCAGCGCCGTAATGCGCGATTTCTGCTGCGCGCCAACCGCGTCGCAGTCGTCGGGAACACTCGAGCTGCCAGCGGTGCCCGAGCCCGCTTGTGCGCTTCCGCCGCTCGACTCACCCGCTGCCGCGTTCGACGCGCCGCCGCTCGACGCGCCCGCCGAACCCGTAACCGTCGCATCGCTGCTGCAACCTGCGACCGACCAACCGATGAGACCGAGCGCCGCCATACATTTAAGTGAAAACATGAAAATCCTCCAATTTTCACCGTAACATGGCCGCTCAATCCACCAACACCTTCGTGACGTAGCGCTCGAGATTCGCGGTGCGCTTGGTTCTTCGTCGCAAGAGCCGTGTGCGAACGGAGCAATTGCCGCTCTAACCAGGACGCTATACACGCTTTACGATGTCCGAAGCGCTCGAGGAGATGCCAGCGACGCGGACTGTGCGCAGGCGGCAGCGCTTGCTGGCCGGTGCCGTGCGCTCCTTCGCCCGCCTCGAGCTATTGCTCGATCGCGTGGTTTGGGGCTTACGGCGACGCTTCGGGCGTTTGGGTCCACTTCAGGTCGTGGCCTATCGCGGCTTCGGTACGGCGGCGCGCGTGGTGCTACGCGGTCGCGTGCTGGAGGCCTCGGCGTTGGAGCGCTCGCTGCCCGCGGACTCTGCGTTCAGGAGCTTTCGGCGCATGCTGCGACGCTTCTTTTCTCGAGAGCTGCCGGACGCGACCGTATGCGCGCAGCTGGGGACGAGCGCAGCAGGAGGCAGCACCGACGACGAAGGCTACTTCGAACTACCCGTCGTCTCGCCGGGCCCGGCTGACACCGGGGATTGGACGGTCGCCGAAGTCCAGGTGGTGGGCGCCCCGGTGCGCGGTCTCGTACCCGTGAGCGCCACCGCAGAGATCTTGATTCCGGGCGCAGGCGCGAAGCTCGGCATCATCAGCGACATCGACGATACGGTGCTGCAGACCCACGTCACCCAAAAGCTCAAGATGATCTGGGTGACGCTGTCCGGCAGCGCTTTCACGCGGATGCCTTTCGAGGGCACGAGTGAGCTGTATCACGCGCTGGTCAGTGGCGCGCCGGGCCGGGCCAACAATCCGGTCTTCTACGTGTCCAAGAGCCCGTGGAACTTGTACGATTTTTTGGTCGATTTTCTCGACCATCACCGGCTGCCGCGTGGCCCGCTGCTGCTGCGAGACATCGGTTTGCACGAAGCTCCGCCGGTCGACCACAAATCCGCGGCCGTGCGGGAGCTGCTCGAAATGTACCCCGAGCTGCCGTTCGTCTTGATCGGGGACAGCGGCGAGCGCGATCCGGAAATCTACCTGGAGACCGTGGCGCGCTACCCGGGACGAATCGTGGCTGTGTACATCCGAGATTTGGGCGGGAAAAACCGCAAGCAGGACGCGGGAGAGCGCGCGCGCACGCTGTCTGAACGCGCCCGCGGCTACGGCACCGAGATGCTCTGGATCGAACACGCGAGCCAGGCGCTTGCACACGCCGAAGAGCGCGGGCTCGTGCCTGCCACGCGCAGTCTCTGAAGGTGCGAGCTGTGACCACACGTCCGTACGCTCGCATGATTTTTGAACCGACACGCGCGAGCAAAGGCACATGGGGGGCGTGCGACTCATTCACGCGGCACGGATCGGCGCCCTGGGATTGCTATTGGCGCTGTGTGCCGTGTTGGCGTGCTCGAGCCGCTCGCCCGGCGCCGCACAGGAGCCGGGCGTGGCAGGGATGAGTGGTAGCAGCAGTTCGAGCGGTGGCAGCAGCTCGATCGCCGGCAGCAACTCGAGTGGTAACAGTCCGAGCAGCGGCAGCAGCTCGATCGCCGGCAGCAATTCGAGTGGTGGCAGTCCGAGCGGCGGCAGCAGTCCGAGCGGTGGCAGCAGCTCGTTGGCTGGAAGCGGCTTGGGTGGCAGTAAAGACGGCGGAGAGGGCGGAGAAAGCGGGGGCGGGGGCAGTAGCTACGACGCTTCCGTGCTTGCCGATCAGCCGGTCGCGTTTTGGGCGATGAATCGCGCGCCCATGAGCGAAACGGATCTTACCGGCAATGGTCATGAAGGCACTTATCGAGGGGCGGGCGTGCCGACCCACGCGGTCCTGCCGAATGGCGAATCAGCCGTCGGCTTCGACGGCTCGCAGCAATACCTGACGGTGCCTTCGAGCGCGGCCTTCTCGATTCCGACCACGGGCAATTTAACTTGGGAAGCGTGGCTGCGTCCCGACGTCTTGCAGTTCCCGAACGATGATGGCGTGAGTGGCTACGTCGATTGGATGGGCAAGTGTGAGAGCTACAGTCCGACCTGCGAATGGGAAGCTCGCATGTACAACACGAGCACGAGCGAGAGCCCGAACCGTCCGAATCGCCTGTCCGCTTACGTCTTCAACCCAAGCGCAGGCCTTGGCTCAGCCGCTGATTGGCAGCCGAGCGCGGGGCTGATCATGGCCGGCGCGTGGTATCACGTGGTCGGCCAGTACACGATCCTCACGCAACCCGCTGATTGCAAAAACACGGCCAGCTCGCCGGGCTCGATCGACATCTGGGTGAACGGCGTAAAATGGAATCACGGCGCGCACGGTCAGACCGGCTGCATGAGCCAATACGACGTCGTGCCGAAGGCCAACGATAGCGCGCTGAACATCGCCACGATGGCCAAAGAGAGCTTCTTCCATGGCGCCATCGCCAAGGTCGCGATCTATGATCACCCGCTCAGCCAGGCACAAATCACGGAGCACTATCAGCTCATGACTGGCAAGCAGCCGACCGGTAGCTGCGCTGCTAGCTGCAGCTTTTGAGCGTTTGCCATCCGGGCTCGACAGTCAGCGCTTCGCCGGCTTGAGCTGGCGAGCCGCGCCTGCCTGGTGTGCAACCGGCAATGGTGGCGGCCGCTTCGGTGACGCGGGCAAAGGAGGCGGTCGCAGGTGCGTCACAGGCAGCGGTGGCGGTCCCCCGCGAGGACTCGCCTGCGGTGAGAGTTTTGCGGGAGGCGAGCTGGGCGCCGGGCGTTTCGACGGCCTGGGTGGCGGCGTATTCGCCTTGGAGGCGGGTGGCAGCGAACGCGTTGCGACGCTGGCTGGCCGTGGCCGTGGACGTGGCGGCAGTGCTGCCGCCGGTCGCGGCGGGGGAGATTTCGCCAAGCTTGGTTCGTTACCGATCGGAACGGACGGCGGACGACGTGTAGCTGCCATGTTTGCTCCAGAGCTCGAGACTACATCGCGGTGGCGCTCGACAGACTAACACTCCGTCGCGACGAGATCGTGCCGATCAGCTCAGTTCCGGGGTGCGGCCAATATTTGGCTCGGCATGTTGCAAAAATGCTACGCTAAGGGCCCTCGAATGGCTAAGTCGGTCGATGATCGCGGTCGAGGCGCGCGGCTGGCGAGGCGCGACGAAGGCGCATACTGCGGGTATGTAACTGAGAGCAACGAAGCCCGCCGCGATGCATCGACCGCGAGGGCGATCGACTTAGCCATTTCGAGGGCCCTAAAGGTTCGGTCTGAGCTGCACCACGCTTCAGATCTGAGCTCGTTACTTCTGGCTGGCGGGGCAGCCGTCGAAGTCGAGCTTGGTTCACGGCCGCCCTTTGCATTTGCGAACGACACCGCACTTCGCATGCCAGCCGCTTGCTGCAGAAACTCACACGGAATCAGCCCTGCACTTCGGCTCGTGTGGCACAGGCTGACTCACCTTTCTGATCCTGACGTCACCTGCGTGGGGTTAGCTAGAGCTTCTTCTCTACGCTTCCACGCGCGAGCTAGTTCCAGTTGTCGACCTTGAGGTCGTCTGGCGCTGGTAGCCCGGTGCCAGCTTCGAGCAGCTGCCGGAGACTCAAGAGGAAGGTCGCCCATTTCATACTGCAGTGGGCGGTAAACTCGACCGCTTCACGCCAGTTGCGGTGGCCGAAGAGCAGGATGGTGCTCTCGCCTTGCTGAGAGAGCGCGAACGTGACGTGGGTTCCGAGCCATTCCTCGGGGCCTGCGGTGAAGCGCCAAACGACCTCCTCGGGGCTCGACTTCTGCAGCTCGAATTTCATCTTGCCCATTTCGTCGCCTGATTTGCTGCGGAAGACGACTTGCATGGTCCCGCCGAGTATGGACTCGCCGGACGTTTCTTTGGTCCACCAGCCTGCGACGCCGGCTACGGTCGAAAGCGCTGCTTGTACCTTCGAGACAGGCGCCTTGATACCAATTCTGTGAATGATGTCGATCATCGTGGCCTCCGTTTGAATCGGGATGGCCTCTCTCTAGCTTCGGCAGCGACGAGTGGGGAGTAACATTGGTGACGCGATCGCGGTGACGGGAGGGGCTTCTCGCGTCTAGGGCCGCGCGCGGCCCAGGTCGAGCTCCTCGCCGATGATCGGGATGGGCAAGCCGCTGACCGCGCGCGCTGCGTAAATGCCGCTCATCACCGCGCCCTCCATGCATGCCACGTAAAAATGATTATCAATCCAGTCGCCGGCCACACTCAGGTTTCGAAAGCCGGTGTCGTCGGCCCTCAAGCGGTACTTGGCCGTGCCCGGCAGGGCCAGCGTGCAGCGCTCGGTAGGTCCGCAATTCGTGCGCCAGTATTGAGACTCGAAGCGCGCTTCGCCATGGGCGCCGTTCGGATCGTGTAGCAGCGCCCAATCGATCTGTTCAGGTCGGTTCGGGTCTGCGGCTTTCGGCAACAATCGCGTCAAATCTTGACGCAAGAAATGCAGCGACGCAGCTTTGGCGTCTGCGCGCATTCGCTCTTCGAAATGCGGATCGGCTTCGGGCAGCGGCGGCTGCTCGGGGCCTGGTTGAGCGCCGGTAAAATAGCTCACGTCCTTTCCCCCGAAGCTCTCGCGCGGCAAGGTCTGGCTCATATCCGACCAGGTGTTGAGCGGATCGGTGTAGACCGAGAGCAGCGGCTGGGGCTGTGGCCAGCCGAGGTCGGGCAACGTGCGATCGAACCAAATCTGCAGCGATTGGGTTTGAACGGCCATGACCTGGTCCACCATGCGCTGCCAGCGTGGCTGGGCGCGCATCAGCTCTGGGGCCACGAACGGCACGGTTTGCACCGGCATGGCGTAGACCAACTGGTCGAAGTCCTTGCCCGCTTCGAGGCGGCGGACGCGCTTGCCCTCGTAGCCCGAATAGTAGGACTCGAGATCGATGTTCGCGACCGCTGGGTAGTCGCGAATTTGCTCGCCGAGCGGCGCGCTCGGCCAACACGGGAGGCCGAGCACGTCGTAGAGAGGTTCGTAGCCGAAGGGATCTCCGCACTCGAGATCCACTTGCTGTTCCAGATCGACGCTCGTGATGTGCGCGCCATCTTCGCCCACGTGCAGCGCGCTGGCCTTGTGGAAGAACGCGAAGCGCACGCCGCGAGCCCGCAGCGCCAAGTACAGCGGGCCGAACACGGTGTCA
>Ga0247760_1000279_pt1 | contig 57151 bp, 37 predicted proteins | sample UWRJL171409R4_FD_179936 | JGI IMG/M metagenome (GOLD analysis project Ga0247760, IMG submission 179936) | Plant litter microbial communities from Arlington Agricultural Research Station in Wisconsin, United States - UWRJ-L171-409R-4 | ecosystem: Environmental > Terrestrial > Plant litter >...
CTGTTCCGGCCGTCCCAATCACAAGGTCGCTCATCGCCCCTCCCATACATGCAGGGCACATCGGAGTTCTCCGGGGGCCAGTGCGCTTGTGTTACCCTACCCCGCACCGCCTGTTGCCCGACATGTGTGCAATGTCAGACACTTCCTCATTTCCTCCATTCTTCGCGCTTGACAAAGCTGCTGTTCGGACTTCGCACCAGCCTCTTGTCGTTGCTGCCCGAGTGCTTTGCGTTCTGCCTCGAGTAGGTACTCCGATAGTGGGCCCCAGGTACCTGATTGCTTTCATCGGCCAGGCTATTCGCCGGTCAGGTTATTCGTCGGGTGCCTGCTGCCATACCGCCAAACCTGATATCTGCGACATTCCGCCCCTCGGTCCCTTTCTTCCCCGCCCCCCTCTTTCGACCGCCAGTTTCCTCCCCCAAGCTTGAAGCCCCTCACAGATCTGCCATATCCGTCGCCAGCGCTTGCTACTCTCCTTGTCTATTGTTATGCTACGATTTCTCCGCCGCTCCTCTCCTTCAAGGTCTCCGTCGCACGCCAACACCACCAAAATGGCCGCCAGTCAGATCAAAGCCCTGGGGCCCACCATCCAGGAGATTTGCTCCATTTGCGGCGTTGCTGGTGTCTCCATTGGCGTGGTGCACCGTGGCTCCGTTGTCTACAACGACAGCTTCGGGTTTCGCGATGTCGAGGCCCACATCAAGGGCGATGCCGACACCATCTATTACCTGGGTTCGATGACTAAAGGCTTCACAGCCGAGGCCATTGGGATACTTGTCGAGGAAGGCAAGCTGAAGTGGTCGACCCCCGTGAAAGATGTCGTCCCCGAATTCCACCCCAATGACGACATCATCTACAACCAAGCCAACATGGTTGACATTCTTAGCCACCGCACCGGTCTCGAACGGGCCGACTCCTTCTGGGCCCAGTCGAACAACAACATCCTTCTCGAGAGGGACCAGGGGCTTCGCACCATCAACCAACTCCGGGCCGTCACCCCCTTCCGAGGCGAGTATCGATATAATAACTGGGGCTACGAAGTGGCTGGAAGGGTCATCGAGAACCTTACCGGCGGTTCTTACTCTGACTTTTTATCCGAGAAGATATTCAAGCCTCTCGGCATGACCCGCACCTTCAATAACGACTCGGAATGCCATGGCTCGGACAACGTGGCGAAGGGCTACATGACGTTTAATGACGCCACTCCTTGCGCCGTTCCCCGGCCTCACATGGCAGAAGGCACCCTGATGAACCCCGCCGGCGGTATCCAGAGCTCCGTAAACGACCTGCTCAAGTACTACACGACTTTGGTGAAGTCCCTGAACGACCAACAGCAGACTGGGAGGACCTCCACTCCCGACTCACCCCTGAAACAGCTGATCCCGCTCCTGAGCACCAACATCCGCACCGCACTCAGCCTCCGTGAACAGAGCTACGCCATGGGTTGGGCCAGAGTCCAGCTACCTGGCAGACTTTGCGACACCTCTCGAAACCAAGCGGCAATGCCACAGATGCCCATCATCGGAGATCCCGAGCACTCACGCCTCGCGCTTTATCACCATGGAATGCTGGTTGGCTTCAACAATGCTGTCTATGTCTTCCCCGAGACAGAGACCGTGGTCTTGCTCTTGTCCAACGCTGTTGCAATTAACGATGGCCCCGATTGGATCGGACACCTCATCATCCAAACGCTTTTTGACGACCCTGTCAAGCACGACTACGTTGCCCTCGCCCGAGACACGCTATCCTTTGGCCTTGGAACCTACGACCGCATCGAGCGGGAGTTCATGGCCGAGCTGAATAACAAGACTGCCAGTGCACCCAAGCCGCTCAACTCGTACATCGGCAAGTATTACAACCAGATGAAGACCTTCTACATGGATATATCTGTCAAGGACAGTGATGAGCTGTGGATGAACTTGCAGGGGAATGCTGTGGAGAATTACCGCTTGAAGCATCACAATGGCGATGAGTTCAGTTGGCACATGCCGCGCAACGAGCAAGTCAAGCGCGGCAGGAATCCCATCACGTACATGGAGTATTGGAAGATCAAGTTCGATTGCGGGACAGAGAACACGGCTCAGAGGATATTTTGGGTTATCGAGAAGGACCTTCCGGGCGAAGGGATGGAGCTAATCAAGGAAGTGCCGACGTTGGCTGGACATGAGGAGCTATGAGATTGGCAATATTGGGATGCCGCGCCCACCTCTCACCATGTTGGATGGCTTTAGGGCAAGCAGATTGAGGATATTTTTCCATAGTCGGATAGGTATGTACTAAGCTTTGGTAGCCATTAAAGAACTGATGTTCTGAACTTCCCAGTCCCGTCATACATGAAGGACTCGAGGTGCTCTTTCGGGCCTCTCTTACCGGAGTTGGTTTTGGTGCCCAAAATGTTAAGTTCGGTGGTTGGGAATGCTTACTTGAAGTGTGCCGTGAGCCGGTCGAGCTCATGACACAATGAAATGACACAACTGCCGATGTGAAGCCAAATCGAGACTTCCACTGCATTGCCCACGGGACATGAATGGTTGGCGCAAAGGGTCGGGGCCGGGGGTGAGGGAATAAAACACCCCATGCCGCATTGGACATCACCCGACAGCGGGCTCGAACGAGGGTTTCCAAGTATATCAAGACGCTGGGTCCCCTGGCAACCAGATGGTGTGGCAGGCTCCCACTTCTCGCCAACTTTCATCCCTACACTCACCGAAGTAAAGCCCTGCAACGCAACCCGGAACTGCTTCCAACTATTTGGGTAGGTCTTCTCCCTCTAACTCCCCATCCTTGCGCCTAAAGTCTTTGAGCCAGACTGTGGTTTAATTGAGTGCCATTCTTTCCAGACTCGTGCAAGCAACAAAGACTCCAACAACCATGGCCCCACAACAGAACGCGCAGAGCACTGATAACCCGGAAGTTGCCGCCAGAGACGCGCAACGTTTGGCTGGACACGAGAAGAAGGACGTCCCGCCCCCCCGCTTTACCTGGTGGCAAGTTGCTGCGGCCTCAGAAGCGAAGGAGGCTCGGCAGCAGCCATGGACAAGCACCGTGGACAAGGATGCGGTGGACTACAGCAAGGCCAACCACTACACCACCCCCTCAGGGATCATGTCGTACGATGAGACGACGAACTGAAGCGGGTCATGTGTTCGAAGTCATGTAACATGCACCTTCTCATTAGTCAGATAGCATTTGGGGACGGGGAGTGGCTCAGATTGTAATACCTCCTAGCCACACGAAATGAACACCTTTCGCTTAATGTGCATATGGTTGGCAACTGTGATTTGCTGTGTGCCATTGCGGATGCTGTGCCACCATTTTCCACCCCCGGTTACCTACAGCCTGCCGAGTACCGTCTCTGCCCGACGAAGGGAGAGCTGTTATACTTAGAGGCCCGAGGACAGTACTCGGCTCCCCCGTTCCACGACCGTACTACTCAACAGCTTGATCCACCCACCATGCGGCCAATGTTGGGTGAGTTCTTCACCGTTGCCTAGAATAGAAAGTGGAAGAGAGGGTAAATCAGACAAACAAGGCAGCGAATCCGATGCTATTTTCGATATATGAGGACAAGGGTCATTGGCTGAGAAGATCGCTTCCGGACACCATGACCCATGCGCGCATCGGTCTTCCAACATGCCGGTTTCCCTGAGCGACTTCCGCCAACTGCAAGATCAGAGCTAAGCCAAGCCTCAATTGGCCACGGTTGTGGTTGCATGTTCGGAACATCTTCGACCAACCCCCGCATAGGCCTACCCCCGCATGACCACTTTTGCGGGAGGAGAGGACGGTTTAGCCAGATTGGTAAGATATCTATGTACCAAAGTACCTTATCTTGCAGAGCCTCATGTTTCCGGGTCTCCGCGGCCCCCATTCCCCGCTTATCCTCCCCGCAGGAAACACTCTCCGGCACCTTCATTTATTCACTGGCCGTTATCTTTGCCTTGAGATCGGACCCATTGTCCGCCCATTCACCACACACCCCAGTACCGATCCCGAACCTTAGCGCAAAGGAACTTCAGTTGCCCTGCCCTTAAGATGGAAATGCTGGCAAGGCACCACCAAGCCGTGGCGCTCAAATACATTAAATGGGACGACAAGTACCTCCACGAAAAACCATTCCAGCTCTACGTGGACATACCTATTGAGGTTCCAAATTCGGTTCGCGGAAATGTCAGCTTTGAAGACGGCCCAGTCGAGCAGATACAAGATGCGAGAGGGAAGTCTGGCGAGCTCACACTTGACTCTCATGGCTTTGCCTTCATCGACTTTGCGACCGAATTCTCCAGCTGGGAGGACCCGGCTGCCGTCCAGCGCGATTTCTACGATGAAATCTCAAAGCTGTTGAAGGAAAGGGTCGAAGGCGGGGACTTCATCCACCCATTCGAGTACAGAGTAGGAGAGAACCTGTCCCCGACTGCCATGCGGGCGGGCAAACACACGTACTTTGATACTGACAACCGTGGTTTCTACAGCTCAGAGAAAGTGACACGTACCCACCGCCAGGGGTAACTATCAACCTCAGCGATCCAACAAGGTACCTCAGCCCAGCAGGAACCGTCCACATAGGTAGGACCAACCCATATTTATATTCGCCCTAGTGTTTACTATTTCTATGTATTTCTCTCCTATCAGCTGAAGCTATCGCCCGAGCTTGATGCTTCTCGCCTACTCGCTCACTCTTGTCGCGCTAAAATATCCAGACTTGACGGCCTGGGAAGTACTCGAAAAGATTAAATTTCTTGCGAAAGGAGATGAAGCACTGCAATCTCGTCTGTTAAGCAGCCGAGTCCGGGTTATCAAGTGGGTGCTTCCACCTTTCCTAGACTGACACGAAACACAGAGGGGCAGGATGGCAAGCGTTCATTCCCTTTGATGCTAACGTAATACCACAAAGCGTGTGGCGCCCGCTGTATGATGACATCAAATCCTGGCCTCTTGCCGTTGGCAATGGCTCACTAGTCCACGAGACGGATCTTGTGGCTGTCGATCAGGTTCGGCGCTACTCAAGAGGAGAGGGCTACGTTGTCAAGTATCGGCCGGGCTTCGAATGGTATTACTTGCCGAATATGAGACGTGACGAAGCTCTACTTCTCAAGAACTTTGACAGCGGGGATGTACCCGCGAGATGTAAGATTCTGTTTTATTCATTTAACATTTCAAGTGCTGGACATACAATGCTAATTACTTCATAATTCTTCTCAGTTGCACCTCATGCCGCGTTCCGTCTGCCGAGTACACCTGAAGGTGGGCCAAAGCGCACAAGTGTAGAAGTTCGGGCACTGGTCTTCACATTCCCCGTTGAGCATTCAGCATAGGACTTGGTCATCTACCTTATACCTGGAGGATTCATATTCTTAGTCAGGCGGTGTTGGGGAGTTATTGACGGACTTTTCAACGATTTGTCATATTCGGGCATATTCTTAATGAGAACGTCTCTTACACTATGGCCCCGACCCACTTGCACTATAATCTTACAAATGATACCAAATGCCCCTGACTTGTAGAATCTGGCCCCTTACCTGAGCAGAGCCCTTTTGCATTGTCGATGGCGATGTTGTACTGCTGATGCAGCTCTCACCGCCGCTGAAGCCGCCGGCTGAGGCCATAGTGGCAAGGGCAACGGTGAGGAGGATGGATAGCTACATGATAATGGTGGGTGAATTTAGAGAAGTTTAGGATGATGGAAATGATAGAGATGGTGGAGATGATGTGGCGGTGATGATGGTGATGGAGGTGATGGCTAGTATCCTGGGGGGTCATTCTGCGAGGGCCACGATTCTTATACCGGGATTCGTAGTATCACGGAAAGCAACTGATATAACAATCAAAGACACATGCTACCAGGTCGAGATTATCTAGATAAGCCATCGTATGCAATTAGTTGTGGATCCTGATGGACCGAGCGGCGGGAAGTGCTTACATCGAGTTAGTTTGAAGGAATTACAAAGGCGCGGCGCCTTGCGAATTGCGAGGTTTCACACCGATCTCTCCCATTTCGTAGTTCGTGATTGTCATTGAACATCCACGGAAAACGGTCGCCTCGGAATGGATGAAGGGTATCATCAGTGCAAGATGCTACAACCAAAGTGGCTGGGATGATGTGGAAATCCTGTCAGTGACATGAAGTGGAAGCGGAGGCTCATTCCGCAGAACAAATGAGACTCATTTGGCGTGGAAACCCCGTAAGAATTGCAGCCAGAAATAAGGAAAATGAAGAATTGCGAACGTGGAAGTGAGGCGGTGGGCTACCTTAATCGACCGAGAGAAGCGAAACGTATACCAGCCGGCGCCCCTGACCGATAAAAGACTGTAGAGGAAACCGCTGTTGGGTAAGTAGGATCCATAGTGCCGGGTGTGAATGTGATAGCGCTATTGAGTTCGGTGGTTGTCGAACCAACTCAGCCTCGTGAACGGGATCATGCTTCTTTTCTGAAGAGCTAAGGCGCCGAGGCTGGGTAGAGATCCTTCCATAGCGGGGCCTAGAGTAGCCTTCCAAGTCCGACAACGTTTCGGCCCATCCTACTGGGGCGGCTTGGAGGCACGGGGAGAGCCTACGACGATTACGATGGCCGTGCAAGGCTCATGGTGAATGGGGCACCGCGAATACCCAGCCACCCGATTTTGTTTTCTTTTTGCACTCTGACGTAGCACCCTGGCAGCAGAAAGAACAAGGCCAACAGCACACAGTTCTCTCCCATTCAACTTCCTTCGAAATGCAACTCGTACACTTTTTCACTCTGGCTGTTGCCACCCTCGACTCTGGGGCCGCCATCTAGCCCGTCTTGGATTGCTGCGCAAGTGCGACTTCACTGTCCAGAAGCGTCGCTGCTTCAGCGGCGGCGAGTTCTGGAGCGATGACACCAAGCTCGCCGTGAGCTTGGTGGGCAAGGGTGCTCGGACAAAGCCAGAAAGGGAACATAGCAGGCTGGCGTGCGCAGAAACTACCGCTACAAGCTGAGCGGAAACAAGGGTGTTGACTTCCGCATTATCAACATCTCAGCTTGGCCTCACTAATTGGGAATTGGAGATAGTGTGTACAAGGTACTGACTGAGATCGAGGGGTGTGACCACGGTGGTAGCAGCACTTATACGAAGTTCGAGTTCATGTACGTGCCATTCTTTCATCCTTTGGGATTTCAAGCATCTCGAAGCGTTGTTGCTGACAGAAACACCTCTTCCAGCTTGGACCCCAACGCTGGTAGCTGCCCGTAAACTGCGCGAAAGTCAACAGCAAGGGTTCTGTTAGGCCAGGGATGGAGGGAATACAAAAACCATGGGGGGTTGTATCATCATCGAAAAGAAATACGAGGTCTTGCAAGACACCTTTGTCGTACCCACTCACGTCCGGGTGAAACATAATTCTAGCCACCACTTGCCAACGAGAGGTGGATATGCCGTTTTAACCATGACCCATCGTCAAAAGATCTCCTCTTCTCCCACCCCTAAATCACCCAAACCACCCCAAACCCATCCACCCGCGCCACCCCCAACACTTCTTCATCACTCCCCAACCTCCCCATAATTCCATGCAAATAGGCCTCCCCAATCAACATCCTCACCTCATCACCCTCCTCCCAGCTCCCCACGTTCGATAAATCCAACCTCCGGAAAACATATGGCGCCCAGGCCCCCCTCACCAGCAAAACATCATCCCCCGGCTGGGCATCCACAGGTGCCATACCGATGTATCCGCGCCGCGTGATGAATAGCCGACGGCCGGGGGCGGCCTCATGGAAAGCTTCGAAGAAGGCTAGCCAGGTTTTGTACCAGAGGGCTGGGTCATTGAGTCCCTTGTCCTTCTCGATGTTGTTGGTGTTGGGATTGGGGGGCGACGCTTTTGGTTCGGATGCGGGAGTGGGAGGGACGGCGCGCAGGAGGGCCTTGACGAATTCTGTGTCGCGATATTCATCACTCGATACTATGGCGATAAGGTCTTGCTTTAGCTTCGCATGGGCGACCGATTGTGCTTCTCGGGGCTGTTGGACTTCCACGTCATGGGTGGACGTGCCCTCCTTGTCTTTCCCATTTGCTACAAAATTCCGGATACTAGTATCTTCATTACTTGTTGCACGTTCGCCTGGCGCGTCATGCCATGCATTCTGGTTTGATTCCAGGTTTTGAACTGTAGCCCGACGAGTCTCGTCAAAATACGACCGAACGGCTTCCGCGAAGGACGCGTCCAAGTTCGGCAATGCGTCGCTGTTTGATTCGAGAATAAGAGTGCGCCATAGCGCGACGAGACTCAGCTCACCAGTGTGTTGGTAGTGCGTGCCGAGCTCAACGCAGAGCCGCAGTGTGTCTGTCAGGTGGAAACCGCTTGTCGGTTGGTCTATGCCGTTGAACCAGTGCTCGAGCGGTTCGCCGACGGCCTGGATTTGGTCAAAATGCACTGCCTCTAGCTGAGCAATTCCGCCGGCCACGTATATCGCGGAAGCGCCACCCGGCCTGTTGCCGCTCTCGCTGGATGGGATTCGAGGTCTCCGCACTTTGAGTTGGTGCAGAGGCTTGGGTGACAGCGGGTGGTGCAAGTTGACCATCCACGACGGGAACTGCTTCAAGTCCCTTTTCGTGCCGACGAGTGATAACGCGTTTGGGCCCAGCTCGCTACTGAAGAGGGCGAGAGAAAAGGCAAAATAGACATCCCCAACCGACTTGGAGTAGTCTGTGCCCAGCGCCGTCGTCTCATTACGAGGGACGAATATGGCCTCCGTCGAGATGTCCTGCACAGGTTGATCGGCATCCTTCCCAAGTAATGACAGGCCGCCAAAGACATAGTCGCGGGGATCTGTTGTTTTCCTGCCCCGGGCGACACACAGCCACTTTTCCAAGCTCCACACTCCATTCGCCGTGGTGTACTCCCTTGAGTCCAGCAACCCAGATCGTATATCTGTGATGTCCTGGACCATAGCAAAACTCATCGCCGATAAAACCTTCTCGATGCGTCTCATGGCCTGGGCCGCGGTGTGTAGTGGAATTTCGATGTCGCCGAGCAGAAAGGTCGCTCGGTTGGCGACGGCGAACTCCTGCACGACCCAGAGCCGATCGAACCACGACCGTGAGAAGAAACATAGTAAGCCGGCTAGCCTGGGCACCCGATGACTGAAGAGCGACGCGAGAATATCAATCATCTCGTCAACGTCGTCTGGCATGGTGGCCATTTGCTCGAGCGCAGCCAGCGCCCTTGCTTCAAGCCGTGTGCGCTCACCCAGCCAGACGATGACCTGGGACGCACCCCGGTAGAGATGCCCCATGAGGGCCACCTGTGCACTTCGCTCCTGCACATTGTCCTGGTTGATGCACAGTTGGTCGATCCACCAGTATCCCGGATACCGACGTGACAGCGCGCTCAGGGCGTTGTGTAGGTTTTGCGTGACGAGAACGGCCTGTCTATCGCAGAGGATAAGGCGCTGGGGTAGGTTGTTTTTCTCACCTTCCTCAGTGGGCTCATCTGTAATGGTCATGTCCGATAGATAATTGACGGTCTTTTCAAGCCGCGGGAACGGTGAAGGGCGTTCTGGGCGGCCCTGAACAAATGCCTTCCACCACTTCGAGATGGACAGCCGCGTGAAGGGGTTAAAAATGTGGCGTCCTAGTCGGACAAGGTTGATGATTTCGTCCTCCTTCCACGTGTACGAGAGCGCGTGGTACGGCGGCGCGTCCGCAAGGGGGACCTCTTCTATGCTGCAACGGATAAGACTAGGATGGAAGATACTTGTGCTGAGGGGCGGCTCAATCTTCAGCAAGCGAATAGTGTCAGATCTGTGCAATGCGTGATATTTGTGTTTTTGTAGCTTCGGACTCTGTGTTTACGGAGGTTAGTCGCAAAGAGCAGCGCGGTCTCCAGGATCAGACTCACCCTCAGCGCCTCCTGTTCGACGCGTTTAGCCAACGCGTCTCGAATGGCTCGGCTCGGGGTAACGGGGAAGGCGACCTTCCAATACAACCAGCTGTTCATCCGCAGGGCGAGCAGAAAGCCCCCCTGAGGCCGACCCATCGCCGGACTGAGACTTCGATTTTGGGGTCGGTGTTCTCACAAGTCAACTCTAGTCTGCTCGCAATTGGTGCATCGTAATTGTTGCGCGATTTCCAAGCGCGATGTGGCGAGCGGCAGCGGTGGCCGGGGTAAATTGTTGTTTCTGGTCATCCAAGATAGGAGGCGAGGGAATGTGATGCTGTCGGTTCCAAAATTGGTGACCATGGGTACCTAGGTAGCTAAGAGGAAAATATGGTCAGCATGAGATGCAAAATTCAAGCTCAAGTGCAGCTGAAAGTCTGAAACCCAATCTCACAGGTGGCTGAGTGGGCAGGCAAGCACCCCTGCAGTGTCGACTGGAGCGACCGAACAATCTCCCACGGCGCCAGATCGCTACAGCCACCCGGTGCACTAACACTGATCGTCTCAAATGTGCAGTCAAGCTGTTAGCAGGGATAAACGCCACTAAAATGATCCCATATAAATTTGGTGTACCGCGCGGTATGTATGCTGATGATGCGGGGCTAAGGTTACACCCACCCAACACAAAAGGCTATGTTAAGCAAGTATCACATCTTTTAGCAAACCTACATATTAATCTGTTAAGGGATTAGCTTCACATTGCATCGATACCCTATGCAGCTTAGCCTTTAGCAATGCCTCTATCTCAGTTAATTTAACATGTAAGTTCTTGCTTGGACGTTAAAATACATAATATTTGTCTTGGATTGTGAAACGGTTGTCTGGCTAGGTAGTGGATTTTAGTTGCTCTCCGAACCTTTTAATTCTCCACTGCAACATGAAATCATAATCGGCTGCTGCCGAAAGTCAACCTTCCTGTGCCAATTAAGAAGGGAATTTCTCTTTACATTATGGTCTCCGTCTCACTAACTGTATGATCCACACACTACGCAGACCAGTAAGGCCTAATCAGCTATCAAACGCCCTGCCAACATTATGATGAGGCCTTGCCTGTATTGTACGAGGCCATGGATGCATTGGAATAGGCCTCTCGAGAATGCATGGAGGCCTTGGAAGAATTCGTTTCGGCTTATGACATTAAAGTCTAGGCCCTAGGCCAAACTAGGAATTTCTACTACCACCTCACGGACATCAAGCGTGTCAACTTCCGCATCAAGAACTTCTCTATCGAAGACCACAATCTGTCTACTAACAACTGCCTTAATACCTTGAGCTGTGGGCCGAGCTCAGAGGTTGCCCGTATCGAATGAAAGGGGGGAAAGTGGGGGCTGCCGCGTTCCGGTTTGACACAGAAGGCGCTGCAAGCGATCCAAACAAACTTGTTTAATACTTCGTTCCGTTCTTCACGTTATGACTATAAATAAGCTCCCCCCAAGGGTAACTCCTTGGGTCGTTCCTGTCAATCGACGAAACACCCATGGCAACCCAAAAGTCTGTACCTTTAATCGCTGTAGAAAACGAGGCAGACGAAATCAAAGCAGTATCAGCCCTCTCAGGCCCCTCGGAAGGATAATCTCAGCCCAATCCCCGTCCGATCAACAGGCACCTCAAACAACCAATCCAATCAAGCAGGTTACACGCATTGCCACGGCTTCGCCTGGGTTGATGAGGCCACTGCCGGGGTATGCATTATTGTGTTGGTCTCGGAGTGGTATTCTTGGGTCCAGGGGGTCGAAGAAGAAGGGCGGAGGTCCCTCGTACCACAAATCCCAATACCGGCCCATGCTGCATGTAATGTAGCCCTGGCCAATGCATTTGGCCGTTAAGGGTCCCAACTGGCGCTCGTCGCGCCGCAATGAGGGATCACCGCGAAAGGGGGTGGTGGACTGAGGACCTGGATCTCCTGGAGTGCACGATATTTCCGGATGAAGAGTTTCCCCACCCCCCAAACTCGAGTCCGGGTGTTGTGATACTGAGTTTGTGTGATCTGTAGTATCTCTGGGATAACGAAGCCAGGGGTGCAAGAGGTCGATGTCGACCGCCACCTAAAGTCGATCCGCCATCCCCGGTCCTCGACGTCAGGGCACCAGCTCCTCTGCCGCTTGCTTATCTTACTACCTCTTTTGAAATCTTCGCTATTATTCTACACCTACATCCTTACCAGTACCTGCACAGGGAAGCAGTCTGAACTTCAATCGAAGGTACGGGTCAAAGTCAGTCATTTCCGCTTTCGAAGCTCCCTCCTAAGAGCTTCAGCCATGCACGTGATAACATAATCACCCAGGTTTCGCAATCGGATCTGTGTTTTTCGTGCCCGATACCTCTACGCCGTGTCATTAGCAGAATGGAAAGTCGGGGTTGGATGCCCGATAACCAAGGTGCCCCCTAAACCGCGCAGAGTTTTGGTACCTCGCTCCTTCAATCTTCGCAGCACGAGCGAAAATGGCACCGAATCCGAACGCGAGGAGATCGACTACTCCGTCACAGCAGAGGTATTATTTACCCGATTTGCCAGTCATTTTGCCACGCGAATTAGCGACCTCAACGACATTCCCAAGGATGCCGGCGTCTCTCAGAATACGAATATGAAAACTCTACCGACTTGGGTTCCTGACTGGGAGCAACACGTGGCAATTTCAACGCCAACAAGGGTTGTCCGTCACCTGCAGGCAAGGTCGAAGTTGCCGATGGCCTGAACAATGACCGGCTTCATGTCATTGGAGTTTGTCTAGATGTTGTCGAGGAAACCTCCCGGCGTCCAGCCCTACTACCACCACTCCTAAAGAGCAACTTGAAGATCTCCGAGACATCGCTCGAATCGCGGAGTTTCTTTTTCAGCACGATACGCAAGCGGTACTTGGCAATATTTTACCATCCCCACTGAGTATGTATCGATACAGAACTGCCATTCCACTGTTACAGGCTGTGTTATCTTTGTTCCTCGCCGACATTGACCTCCGAACTAGGGGAGGATTCAATGCGCGCCATAACGAACCACTGCCACCACTAATCCGTTGCCTTGAGTCCGACGTCTCGTTGATGAATATCAACCCTGCCCTGCCTATGGAACAGGGCAACTCGATCGCCTCCAGTAATGGCGTGTCTCCGTTACCTACTAATTAATGAACAAGCCACGTCCCTGCTGTCGAGACTCCTCGACCCCGACCGGACGGATCCAATCCCCGCTCGGGATGTGATTCTCGCTGGGCGGAGAGCTTTCCGCGAGGAGATCTTCACGGATTTCATGAGACCAAGCCCCTTCTCGAACTCGAGGCGACCTTTCCGGACCACGGGCGGATATCTCGGTTCTGTGTCGGCGGCGGCAAAACCTGCAGATGTTGTCTGCGTGTTGGGCTCGTGCACAATGCCGGTTGCGCTGCGGTAGGTTGAAGGCAGGGAACGAGAATAGGAGTACCAGTTTATTTCGGTCTGTCATGTAGTCGGGGTTCTTTACGCGAGGTTTGGACATCGAAAAAGGGCAAGGCGTCTCAACTGGGGAAATTTACTTTTGGGATTTCCCTTCACTCTGAGCTTCAGGACACTGTTGGGGTAAAATACCTTCCATGTCAGCATACAATGATGGATCAGAATGTTTTGGCTGTGCCACCATGCTCGAACTCTTCGTGATGCTTGGGTAGTTTGAGGCTGCCAAGCGTTTGACAAAATAAAGCGAACCCATTACCTACAGGTACATTGCCACAAGGCGAGATCTGTATTGCAAAGCTGGAACCCCCAGGTCCAGCTGTGTTAGCACCTTTGTCATGAGACCTTCAGACGCTATCATCTGCTTCATTTGCACTATTATGGTCCGCCTTTGGGTTGGTCTTCGCATGCAGAACTCGCTTTCACCCAGCCAACACCAACTCCATAAATCCACAACTGGTTATCGAGACGCTGGTAAAAATACTGCTTCACAACTCCCTAGCAGTTCTCAATTGGCGAGAGAACTAGAGGGTTGAAGTGTTGCAAGATTGGTAGTGGCTGTTAGGATCAGGCCACAAACGCAGGGGCCACCGATCTTTGCAGGTCGCTTTATTTTGTCAACCGCTTGGCTGCCAAGGCGGGGACGATGGGTTTGAGATTTAGGCAATGCAGCAGGGGTTTACTAGCTCGAAGGAAGCCTACCTAGTCTTGATCCTCCTGCCACAGCATTAGGGTGCCTTTTGGGCGGTAGGTACGGCTTTGCTCCACACTACCCCTGCTGGGGATGCCGAATTCAGCAAATGCTCAACTTGCCTGAGAACCATATATTTTGAGGCAGCCGTCGGGCACCAACTGCCAAGCAGCAAAGCGGAATACACAGCCACGACGCATTTGCAAACATAAACCCGGAAGCCGAAGGCGAGCTGGCTCAATTGACCGGGCATAGAATTGAGAGTTTTATTCATATGTCACGGTTTGCGAGTAGTCTTCGAAGATACTTTCATCGCGGAATTACCCATCGACAACGCTACGAGTCCAAATACTTCCGCGCCTCCCCGACAATGCTGCACAGCATGGATCGGTACAAATATTCACCCGTCGCTCCCGGGGAGATTCGTCTGCTCTCACTCTCGTTCACGGCAGATGATGAGCTATGTGCCTCTATCCGACACGTCCCTTTCGACACAGAAGACCCTGTTGTCTACTCTGCCCTCTCATATGTGTGGGGTTTGAGCGGATTCACCGTCTCGATGAAGTGCGATGGTGCCATCCTTCACATCACGCCGACGCTAGACGAAGCACTACGGCAAATCATCAAGCTCGGCGACGCAGAATCCCTGTGGGTAGACCAGATCTGCATCGACCAGCAGAATGAGCAAGACCGGTCGCAGCAAGTCAGAATCATGAACAACATCTACAAATGCGCCAGAAAAGTCATTGCATATCTTGGACCATCAAAACCGTCTACTCCGTCCGCTGTCGACCTGATCACGCGTGTGGGGAAAATTGCAACGGGCATGGCTGGGGACGTGTTTCGCTGGGACAATGGGCAATACGATCCCGACGGCCTGAAAACCTACGAGGAGACGAGTGCCGAAAGATCAGAGGAGCTCGGCATCCCATTCAACGATGAGGCGGCATGGGCTGGTTTCTCTGAGTTCTACGACTGCACTTGGTACCAGCGGATCTGGATTGTCCAGGAGATGCTACCAGCCCGTAACGCAGTGGTGGTCTGTGGCGATCACTCGGTTGCGTGGAACCTCGTCAAGGGCGCAGCATCGTGGTATCATTATAAAGCTCAGGCCTTTTCCAAGCGACACAGCCGATCTATCGACGGGATCCAACTGACAGTCGGCATGGAGCTGACCTGGAACATCCGCCGTATGTATCATTCTCTCCCATTGCCGGGAGACTAAGACTAACGAACCGAACCCAGTGGGCAGCGAGTACCTCGGAGACCTCCTTGGACAAAAGACAACGCCGACATACCGATGGGACCTTCAACGGCTGCTCTCCACGTTCCGGCAGAGGAAAGCAACCGACCCGCGGGACAAGGTGTACGCGCTTCTGGGCCTGAGCGATCTCAACTTCGACGTCGAGAGCGGCAGGTTCAAGGTCGATTACTCGCAGGATATCAAGACCATCTTCACCTACGCGGCAAGAGCCATCATCAAGAGAGAGACCATGTCAAATCTCAACGTCCTCCTCCAGGGGCGACGCACCACATGTACCTGCGAAGACGACGCACAGCCCCAGGCAGCCGACTGGCCGAGCTGGGTGCCGGACTGGCGGCGCCACATGGGGACGGGGTGTGAATGGGGGGTCGGCCAACATTTTGGAGAGTGGCATGACGACCACGCCGCCGGCACACATGTCGATGAGGAGGAGGAGGAGGTGGTGGGCGAAGGGAAGTATGGCCCGTTTGCTCTCAGGGCGCGGGGAACAATCATCGGCCGAGCGGTCCATGTGAGTCGCCATCACCACTTCAGCCAGCTCATACAGCACGGCCATCTGCGCGAAGCCCGTGACAAGTTTGTGAGCATGGTATCTACCTACCCCACTGGCGAAGCTGTTGACACTGCGTTTGCCCTGACCATGGTGGGCGGCGTTTTGCCGAAGCTCATTCTTGAAGAAGGCACCACAATGGACATGTACGCAGACAAGTACCTCGGGTTTGTGGACGTACTCATGATGCCGAGAAACAGCCCCGAGGAGAACGAACTGCGGCAACAGCAAGGGATGCAATACTTCCGGCTTGGGTTCAACAATGACTGGCTCCAGGCCGTCCTGAAGGCATACTGCGAGAGGCGGTGGTATATTCTTGACACAGGCCACGTCGGACTTGGCAACCACAATATGCAGGAAGGCGACGTCATAGCCAAGTTGACAGGGCTGGGCGTCCCCTGTGTTCTGAGGCCCTGTGGCGGCGAGGAGGGGTACCGTTTTATTGGGTAAGTTGGGTCAGAGGTGTTACTGAATGATGCATATGCTGACTACTCTTTCTTATAGCGAGGCATACTGCCACGGTGAGATGCCAGGGCTTGGCCAAGGGACCGCGCCGACTGCGGAGGACACTCCAGTGCGGACGACACGGGAAATCGTGATAGTGTAATAATTCCAGCACAGGTCAATGCGGCTCGATCATGACAAAACTTCGCCAAGTGGTGCGGATTCGTGAAGTGGGCCCACTGCCATGAACTATTGACAACAGCTAAGGAGTTATGATGGGCTAGTTTCATTTCCATCCACCCACCCCACAGCTTCATCGCACAAAAGTGGTGCCTCCGCACCCCGCGTCTCAAATTCCCTCCCTCTCAAATCCAGAACTTGTCACTCGCTTACGTCTTTGGACTAACTGTCCGTCCGCTCCTTTGGCCCCTTTCTGGCTTTCCGCTCTCGTGACAGGCGCTGCAGTTGCGGCAGCCCTCCCAAACTCCCATGTTCTGCGGGACTTGCCCCTCTCAAGTCCATCACCAAGTGCGCCCTCGTGCGTGGCAGACGACCTTCTGCATTTGCTGCAGGGCAATCGACGGCATGCTTACCCATACTGTCGATCTCTCCTCGACATTCACACCTCCACGACCGTGGCTACAGTCGAAGTCACTCCCTCACCAATGTACGCCTTGCTCCCGAAACCATGGCCCCTTCCGAGTCATCCACTGACAAGTCGCGCAGCATCAAGTACATAACCGAGACGACCACGACGACTCACATTGATTCAACAACTATCACTGACGTCCTGATGTCAATCCAAACGTCATTCGGAACCACCACCACCATCGCAACTATCACAACGAAAGCTCCCGCCCCCGCCAACCCCGTTCGCCGCAGCGAAAGCTTTTCTTCCGCCCTCGACCAGTACTCGCCCGAATCCCTCTCAAGCGCCTGCCTCTGTCTCAATATCCCGCACTGCGGCCGAACATCCATCTCAAGCTCTACCCTTCTCCCCTCCACCATCGTCTCCGCTCTCACCTCAGCCACGACTACCTCTTCCACAACTACGATCACCACGCTCTCCACAACAACGACAACCACCCCCCTTCTTTCAACCACCACAACCACCACTTCCGTCTCCGCAACCCCCACCTACTTCGTTCTCTCCGTCACCCTCGCCAACACCACCAAGTTCTACCTCTCCCACCAAAACTACGGCCCCGTCTGGACCCACCTCGTCGGCGAAGAACGTGCTATCTACGATCTGAAATTCCACATCAATGCACAATCCACCCTCATTTACATTGGCCGTTTCGCCTACCTCGACGATACTTGGTTTCGCACCCAGGCCGCCACACCCTCGGAGAATGCCCATCACGTGATATTTGTCCCGTATGACGAATTCGGAGCGGACTCGCCGAGGATGAAGACGTATAAGGCGAGTGTTGCTTCTAATGGGGGAGTGGATGAGTTGAAGTTGACGACGCACTACGGGGCTGCGTTGGGCTGGCAGATTTGCTATGAGAAGCTGCCGTTTGGTGAGAGGGGAGATACTGATTGGTATGGTGTGACGTGGAGGCTCCAGGCTTGGAGGTTTCAGAGCAGGGCAGAGGATGGTTGTGAGGTGGTAAAGGTGGGAGTTGAGTGGCTTCCGGTGTAAATCGGGGGCCGTGGGTGTAGTTCAAGGGGAATTGAAATTCGGGAATTATCAACACATCCATGTGACGGGCATTTTTGCTTCGACTCAAGATAGTACCTATGTACCAAGCGATTGTGAGATTACATATGGAAATGCAGAATGCAACCCGTCCAACCACATGACCTTGCCACCACCGCACTCACTCATTCAGTCATCACAAACGGCTGCGGATCAGTAGGCACCAGGGTGGCTACACTAACATGCGGCCACGTTAACATGGCGCCAGGGGGGCCAAAGTTCAGATTCACCGTCTGCGAATACTGGATCTGAATTCCCGGCACCTTGATCGTCTTCCTCTCCGTGACGCCGCCGGGGGGCGCTTTGATGGCGAACCTCGGCGTCGGCGCCCTGGCTCCGGGAGGAAATGAAGCCAGGAGGACTTGGGTCTCACCTCCATTCATCTTGCCGACGATCACGTCGTACTCGACCCGCTCGATGTAGAAGGTGGCGGTCATGAAGTCGGCGTGGGCGTTGGGTTTGTCGCCCTCACCGGGTGACGGGATCATGACACCCTTGATTGGGGGGCCACCTGCCCCCGTGGCCACGACCGGGGGCACCGGGGTCTGCTTGCCGGCGAGGAAGGCGATGTTGGCAGCCCCGCCGGCGTTGAGCTCGGAGGCTGGGGTGCCGGTGGTCACGGTGAAGGTGATGGTTTCCTTGATGTCGAGATTGCTGGTGCGGATGGCCTCCTGGAGGACGATATTAGGATTCTTGATGATGTCCGAGTTGATTCTGCCGTGTTTGATGAACTTCTGCAGGTTGTCCGGAATCCTGCGAGTTATGCTGGGGGTCTCAGCTGTCATTGGCTTCTTAAAATCATCGACAAGCCTGGTTTCAGGCCTCCCGATCCTAAATGGCGTGGTGTCGAGCTTAGCAAAATCGGGAGGCCCAGGCTTTCCACCAAGCACCGTGTTGTTGTTTTTCTCCGGAACGAAGCCCTGGGCGTTAATAGTGGTGCCGTGGGGGATGGATGCCATGCGGCAAATAGTTTTGCGGCCCTCCTGAAACTTAGCCGCCGGGACGACAAGCCACATTCCGGGCTCAAAGTGAATGCCGGAGCCCTTATCGGACCTGGGCTTATCACCCTTCCCGGTATCCGGGTTGGTTGTGTTCTGGACGGTTTGGAGATAGGATAGCCCGCGAAGGAAGATGTCATCCTGGTCATGGAACCCGCGGTTAGGGATTTCACCAAGCGTCGGGCCAAACGTCATTTGCTCGGTGGTTAGATTGAGGAACAGCTTGTTGTCATTGAGTCCATCTCCAAGGTCGCGAACACCGCCCTCAAAGGTGCTTGGGACCCAGATCAAGTTGAAGCCGTTGCCGGCGTAGGAGCCCTTGAACTGTTGCAGTGGGAAAGGGAGGACTTTCTCGGGCTCCGACCCCGGCCCTCCAGGGACGTGGAGCTGTTCACCCACTTGGACTTCGCCCGATGCCGGCGGCTGATTCTCCGTCAAGGGAACTTGCTCCCTGTCAGAAGCCAAGCGTCTGGAAAGCTTGGATGTTGGCGCCTTGGGGGCGTCGCCGCCGACCGGGGCCCATTGGAATCCGGCAAGATCGAAGCCAGGGGTAGGTTGCGTGATGTTCAAGGGCGCGATGACGTGTCCGTCGGTGGTAATTTCGCTGGCCATGATGAGGTGATTGAAGTTGTGGGGGCAGGGCTTTTAAGTAGATGTAATTGTTTGCGAGGACTGAGAAAGATGCGTGGGAAATCTTTGGTTGAGCAAGGTGGTCCGCAGTTGTCCAGCAAGGGCGTGAGAACGCCGATCTTTATACACGGACAGAGAGTCGACTGCCTCGGATTTGTGTCATCGGGCTTGGGTGACGAGAGCGCCTTCGCGGCCGCCATCACCGGTGGCGTTGTCTTCATCTGCCAGTTGAAGCTCGCTCCTTGATTCGCAAGAGCTACGCAGGCGCCAGGTGCAGCCTTGTGTTGCTTAGTTTGGTTAAGCGGAAAACGTCTACCTGCCATATTGGCTGCTTCGTGCAGTTTTAGTTCTCGGAAAATGTGAACGGAGAGGACCCTGCAGAAGCGGATATTCTTTTGGGTATGCCGAGCCGCTCTTTGTGCCACATCGCCAGGCGAGGAAAGTGTGTGGTTGGTACACATAGTAGGCCGTTCAGCCTCCGATGCGTATTACCCCTCCCGCTGCATGCACGGCGTCGGAAGCCGCAAGTGCTTGGCGCAGGTCCAGACCTCAGCCCTGCTGGGCGAACCAACCGATCATCTGATGTTCAGCCGGTCAGCTTGAAGAACAGTACATGATTGGTTCAAGAGTGCCACCATTTTTCGTGGCTAGCTGAAAGAGGAGAGGGCGGCCGCAAGTTTAACGCCCACCATGATTGAGGCATTCTGGCCGACCCTCATCACATTTTTAGACCCGTACATAGCCTTATCACAGCGGAAAAAGGCGGCCGAACAATTTGAAAATACCTGCGTGTCGGCCCTCACGCCACCTTCCTAGTTCCCGCGACAAGCTCTGCATTCCTTCCCCACCTTTGACCGACACTAACGCGTCACGATCACACCCTCTTCTGGTTAGATGTCGGAAACAGTCGGACGCTAGCTGGATACCGTCGAGTTCAACAATGTTGTTATGTACAAGAGCCTCTTGCCAAGCGGCAAGGTAGTCCGAGGCTGGGGTAGGTATACAGAGAGCACCGATCAGGCAGCTCAAGACGAATACTTCACGAACGGCTTTACGCAGGGTCACACGAATAACAGAAGGTAGCATCTCTGCTAGTGACAGACCGCTCTACGGGCACTGATAACACCCAAGACATCACGAAGAGGTTGGTAGTAAGGATGATGTGCAACGTATTATGCAATCTAATTAACTAAGCTGGAATAATGAAACACACACAATCATAGAAGGAGCAAACGACACGAGGATATGCCAGAACCCCAATAAGTTGCCGCTCAGGGGTGGCTGCGGGTTTGGCCTCGAACCCGAGCTCTTCGGGACATCTGCACTCCCCTGCGGCTGTGGGTTAGTTTTCGATCCATCGTCCCAGGATTCGGACAAACTCACCTGTTCCACATTCTTTCCCCAAATCCGCACCGACGCGGGAATCCCAACAGCGCCCTCCAATGTCTTCACATCCACTGTCATCTTCTCCCTGGGCCAAAGCGTGACATAGTTATCCGACCAAATCAGCGGTAGGACCTCTTCGCCTTCGGCATCAACCAGGCTCAGGCTAATAAATACCGCCGGTGCACTCGATAGGTTTTCAAGTAGCACAGATGCTTCCCCTTTCCTTAAATCCCCTGTGACTGCCACTGATACCGTCGCTTTTAGAAGCGTGTTGAGCCATGTAAGATCGCTGTACTCACTCGCAGGCGTGTGGCGCCAGTCTGAACGATCCCAATCCAGCACGTCTTCTGTCTTGGGCGAGAGCCAATATACATTCCTGCTGATTATCATGTCGCCATCCATCAAGGCCAACTTCAGGAAGACGGCATCCTCTTTGATGCGCTGCAGTACCGAGACCAGCGACGCGATGTTTTTGCTCGAGTTTGGCGCTGTTGTTATATCCATGGCCCCGTCGTTACTATAAACAACTTTACCATCTTTGTTGATAATCTGAATGTCAACCTGACGGTGACCTGGCTCATTGAGCGAGCGGTTGATCAACCACACGGCCTTGCGCACGTAGTCGTAGGCGACATGCTCAAGCTGACTGCCTTTCTTAGCGCCAAAATAGTTCCCCGAAGGACGCATGTAATGGTCCCAGAGGTTCCAGTGCAGCGAGGGGAGGGCGCCAGTGAGCATCCAGTAGATAAACCCTGTGGCGGGACGGGGTTCGTTATTCCACATTGACCCGTACGCCTCAAACTGGGCACGCGTGACTTCGTAGTCGGCCATCTGGGCCTTTTGGACGTAGTCCTCCAGCGAAGTAGGGGCACCGTACCGACGCCAAAGCCCGCGGTTGAAGATGGTACGGTTCCGAAAGGAAGATGCGTCGGCCCCCATGTGGAATCGGAGGTTATTCTGATCGGGCCTCTTCCACAAGTCTTCAAGGTCAGTTGGCGACAGGAACTTCCGCAGCGATGGCAGGTCAGGCGTGCCCCCGCCAGCTGACAGTTCCGAGCCGAAGCCGGCAGCAGACCCGTAGAGAGCTTTATCGTTGTCCCACCAGTAAACAGGGGGTACCCAATCGTAAGGGCCCTCCATTCTCAGTCCACTTGGGCCGAGTCCTGTTTCGGGATCCGTACCAGGACCAGCACGAGAGGACGCCGAGGCGATGATGGGGTTTGGCCAATCCGCAGCTTTGAAGGCGTCCATGTACAAGGCGGTGGCTTTCGCATCTGGCGGATAGTCACTGCCGACGAGGAAGGCCAACAAGCTTGGGTGCGTCTGCATCATGGCGGCCTCATGGCGTACGCTCGCATTGGCAATGACGTAGTCGTCGTCACTCCAGATCGGGGTCGGAGCGACATTGTCCTTCACAGGGTTGTAACTCCACGCCTCCCACTTGCTGCAGCACTCCCACCCAGCCAGGACCATGACGCCCATTCGGTCTGCGATCTCGTACAACTCCGGGTGCTCATTCTTGCCCTCGAGCCGGATAGTGTTGAGCCCTAGGTCAAGGAGATATTGCAGCTCCCTTGAAAACTTGACGGGGTCGAAGCGCAGATAGAGATCAGGGGCGTAGCCACCGCCAAGAACCTGGAACGGCTCGCCGTTGACGTAAAAGGTGGTATCATCGAAGGACGGGTCCCTTCGGGAGGAAACGGTACGGAAGCCAAACCGTGCAGCTGCAAAGTCGGACACAGATGAGCCACCGCCAGCTGTCACAGTCAGATTGGCAATGTACAGAGGTTGATCGCCCCACTGCTTCGGCCACCAGATGGCTGGGGACTCAACAACACCGCCGAGGACGATTTCTGTGGTGGACAAGGGGCCGAGAGTCACGGTCTTTTCCCATGACACGGACGGGCCGCCAGACACCGGGGATACGAACCCGGACGCAGTGGCGGTCACAGCCGCATTCTCAAGGTTTCGTGCTGTGGTCTTGAGCGTCACTGTTGCTGGCTTACTGCTGGTACTGGCCGTCCGAGTCACGCTCCCGATCCGGGTAACCACGCGCAGTGGCTCCAGTACGATGTGTCCCGTCAGTTTAATATCCACGGGCCGCCAGACGCCAGTACCACTGTCAGAGGGCGCATTGTTCCAGTCGATCCATCCGATGGTGAGGTCGAGGTACGGGGACGTGGGGTAGACTTGAACGACGAGAGCATTCTGATCAGACGCCAAATCCGTGATGCTATATCGGTGGCCACCGTAAGCGCCTGCCTGAAGTGACTTGTCGGCGACCTGCTTGCCATTGAGATAGATGTCGGCCCGTGAGTTAATGCCATGAGTGATAAGAAAGACATGGTTTCCCGATCCGATGGGCGCGAGTGCGAATTCGGCGCGGTAAAGCCACGGCACCATGAATTGGTCCCCGCTTAGTTGTTTAAGGTTATCTGAGAAGAACAATTCGTTGTCGCTGTACACCCCGCTACTGATAAGGCAGCCCATGAGCGTGCAGAAGGGGCGATTGATGTGGTGCCACGAGCTGATGTCCGTGCCGCCTACTCGCGATGCAGCAGCCAGGTCGCTACCCGCATTTGCTGTCGACTGTACATCCCAAGAAGGGACCGCGGCGATCTGGCCAGGAGCCCATACCAACGATGCCGCGCCGTAGATCGCAAACCCTACACACGTAAGGGGCGTGGATGTGGGACGCATGGCAAACTCAATTCGTCAATTGAGATGCTGGCATCATGTTTCTGAAGCAAGTGAGTCAAGGAGTCAAGCCCATTTATACCACCGGGACTTTACGGGCCATTGTTTCCTGCATGCCGTGATCGTCGGAGTAATGCGGGCGGTGCAACTCTCCCCGCATTCCATAAACCTGGAAAGTTGCCAAGCACTGCAATGACGTCAGCGACGTTGTCTTTTAAGAACTTGAGACTCTAACTCCCTGAAATTTAATACGCGCAAACTCTCATCGCTGGCTTTAGGTGGGGCACAGGCTAAGATTGCAACGCATTGTGACCTGGCAGGCAATCTTATAAGATAGAGAGTGTAACGTGTTACGACCTGCTCTTGACGAAGGCCCGAGGGTGGTCTGGACAAGATAAGACAGAGCGTATGGCAGGACGCCAAACTTGAGGGGTGATCTAAAGACGGCTTGTTGAGCTAGCACTCCTAGACGAGAGTACACTGTCACTGTAGGTCGCTGTCACTATAGTGCATAGAGGGAAGTCTGAACAGTAAGATATAAATAAATAATGTAATACTAACGTGAGGAACTAGGGGTCCCTCACAGCCATCGTGGTCACGATGATGTCTATCTATAATTACTAGCTAACTAAAAGGTACTTCGTACTTTGATCACTGTGCTTACCCTCCTAAGGGAGTGATCAAGGTGATTAGCTTTTCTAGACGCTCACCCTAATCACCGTATCTTAGCAAGATCTAACTGGCTCGCGAGCGTCTGGAGGGTGGCAAGCTCGTCAACAAGGGAGCAAATCTCAGCTGGTGCTCTTCCAAGCGTCCGGAGAGCCTGGATTCCCTTGCCAATCACCGCAGCCCCCTGAGAAACGCGATCGCACCCGCCGCAATCGACACTGGATCCATATTCTGGAGGGTTAAACTTGGGTAATAAAGAGAAGTACCGATTGAAATGACCTGTCCGGGAGACCCAAATAATGTATTGACTGAGGATAAGGCTCGAGGCAGAAAAATCCCCTCACCGCCCCCCAAGCATTAGGGAGCCTGCATGCTGCGCTAAGCGAGGTGGCTTTCTCCAAACGAATAAAGTGGACCTTACTACAATAAGAAGGTTATGTATGTGAAAATCCAGCCAATAAAAGCCTTGGAAATCCAGACCCCTTGTAATTATAGGGGTCCGGTTTGACTTCTTGCCGCGGTTAGCCTTCTTTCACCGAGTTTGTCCTGGTAAACGAGAGGAAGGATGGTGACCACTGGCGGGTAAGTGTTGCTAAGGCGGGAACGTCAGGCGAAGAATAACGTAGAGGAACTCCGAAGTTGGGAACCATGTATGGTGGATTGTATATTTAATGTGCCGGTTTTCAGTTTGGTGCTAGAGACTGCCGACATCGACATGGGGATAAAAGTCCCCCACGGTAAGACGAAACAATATATAATCATATATTCAGGGTGGAGATGGAGCAAAGTCCGTCATGACCCTTAACTGGCCTCAGGCGCGGACGTCCCGCTGCGCTTCAACGTCCGTGTTTGCGTTCGCTGGCGCTTTCCCCTGGGGTTCAGCTGCTCTTGCACCTGCCGTAGGCGTTGTAGGGCCGTCTTGGCCACCGGCCCCAGGCGGCTTCTCGCTTCCCAGTCTCGCGGGGCTTACTACCCATACGAGAGACCCCCTTCCCGCGTTCCTACCAGTCGAGGCCCCCCTTTCCGACGCCCGCATCAAGGCCTTGTCCTTGGCGGACACTCGCCTAGCCCTGCGCTCGCGCCACGCATTCTCTAGATCCCTGATCTTGAACGCCAGGAAAATGAGAAAGGCCGTGATCACGGTTGAGAGGGGGACTGCGCGGCGTGTCAACGTTAGGATGCACCAGACCCCTGCCGGCCTAATGAGATTGAGGTGGGGACACTCACACATGATGGCTGAGATATAGCCCAAGCCCAGTGTGCCGCCTTCGTCGCGTCGGAACTCGGTGATCTCGATGGCGAAAAAGGCAGCGAAGAAGGAGAGCGGTAGCTGCGTGTTGACACCACATGTTAGCTGGTCGGCTCGGTAGGTAGGCATGGGAGAGCCACAGAAGGGCGATACAAAGATGATGGTGACAATGGTAAAGACCATCAGCGTTTTCCCCTGCCTTGCTGTAGCCCGCGCATCCATCATGGTGCTGTGCTTTTGTTTAAGGTCCAGGAGGATGTTGAACTAGCAGCTGTGTCAGAAAAATTCCTCCCAAAAAGTGCGCCGCTGTCTTGCGGGCAAGGTAGGCAAGTAGGTAGGTAGGTAGACGGAGAAATAAACATACATCCCTCACAACCGCTTCTACAAGCGACCGCATAGGCCATATCTTCTTAAGGCTCACTTGCGGGGTCGACCCCGGTTGGTAAATGAGCCGGGTTTCCCGCGACATGTCAGAGAATCCTGCGGTGGACTCGATCGGCACCAGTGCCTGGAAGATTTCCTGCTGGGCCTCGAAAACCTCGTTCATGATGCCCAGCTCCCCGAGGACGTCTTTCATCTCCAGGAGGAGAATAACCTCTTGCGAGATGTCAACGAGGCCGGCATGTGCCGCCGAGACAGCGAAGCTCCGAAATATTTCGGCTTCTTGGTTCACCTGCATAGATTGCGAGAGTTAGAAAGTGCGAGCTAGCTTGTGCATGGAGTGACAATTGGTTACCGCGTCTCGAATGGTGCTGTCATAAACCCCGTGCGGGTCAATGTGGATACCCTCAAAAGGCAGATGGTTCGACGAGTCCAGGTAGTACGTAGAACAGCTGACGGCAATGCTGTGCGCTAGGAAATACGCAGTATCGAGGGAGGCCGGGCGACGGCCCTGTTCTGCCATGCGCTCGTGCATGAATTTGAACGAACTGTTCACAAGACCGGGGTTGATTTCCAAGGGGCTTTGCGGTGAGCATGTAAGGACTAATGACAGCTCACTGCAAACCCCCAGGTTGATGACCCACATCCATAGCTGATCCACCACGGTTATGATTGGTGGACTCAATTTATGTTTGGACTGAAGGCGAGACATGGCCTGGTCTTGGTCGAGGGATGAGGTGTCGTCTATGGTGTGATATGAGAACTAGTCCAAGGTGCGTCGGACGTGGCGATTGAGTCCGTGGTGCTGGGCTGCTGCTGCCGTGGTGGCCCGTTCCGCTTTGATCTCGTCTGTTAGGCACCAGCTGAGGTACGGCATCTGTAGCCTGAGTGAGCAGGCGTGCGTGCGCAGCCAGACTGTCGGCTCCAAAACAGAGAATGCGCACAAACCAAGTCAACCCACACTGATGGTACGAGCAAGTGGGGTGCATGAATACGGTATGCTGGGCTCCAGAGGGGCCGACATGTTGTCGCTTCACCCAACGATCCGCTTGTAGAATTGGTTCATCGAAAGGAAGTCTCCAAGACTCCGTCAGAGCCGAGCTGAGTTTCTGACAGGTTGAGTGTCAGCGACTTAGGGTTGGAGTGTGGGGACTCCAGACCTCGACAAGATCCATCTGTGATGGATAGATATATTATTAGCATATGCCCTGGTGGTTTCATCCTGGCGTCTGCTGACTGACATCGTTGGCTGGAACATGAATCCATTGCAGAAGATGACGACCTGGTAGTGGGCTACTACCCAGCAATGAGGCAGGGTGTTGTTGGGTTTTCGCGCAGTTATATTTGGGTCCGTATTCTCCTTCGGAGCATGTGAAGTCCACTCTGGTCAGGATGAGCTCTCGCTGGGCGGGCGTCAGCATATCCATCGCGACTGTTTCTCTGCACGCGAGAAGTTTGACGACAGGTAGAGAAAAGGGATTTGAGAACCGACGGGCGGGGTAGGTGTTTATGTTATCAGGGCGGGGCTGCCTGCATCTTATCCCTGATAGGTGCCACGTCGCTCTTTGAACTAATTGGCCTCGCCCTCCATGAGGCGAAGAATGTACAGAACGGTTCCGCCAAAGAGAACGCACACGAGGTCCCCCCTCCATGCACGGCGGGCCGTGACCGACGCGGCCGCCTTTAACACGCAACAATAGCCCAAACAAGGAAGAGAATGTCTCTTTGCACCATACAGCCCTCTATAATGTTATAGAGGGCATTTAATACGTTGTACGAGGCCTTCTTACGTTTTAAAAAGCCCTTGGCGATATCCCAGAAGGCATTGACTAGTTTGTAGTGGTGCAAATAGATCGAAGACATAGTGGAAATAGACGCTCTCATAAGGAAACACAATCCTCACATCCAACCAACGCATCAACATCGTCTCCCCTGCGCCAAAACCAATCACGACTTACCCTTCCTCACAGCCGGCAGAACAACCGCTTTCCCCCCCTCCAACGCCAGCTTCAGATAACCATAAACACTCTCACTCAAGCCCATCTCCCGTGCCTGCTCCATCCACTCTTGCATCGGTACCCGTCGATACCCGACCCCATCCGCCCTCTCAAGATACCCTCCCAGCTGCGACGGTTGCACTTTCTCCTCGCTGCAGTGATGTACGAATTTTACTACTCCTCCCATCTCCTCCCCTTTTGTTAAAAACCTTTCCAAGGTCGACTCGAGGATGCCCGCTGCCACTTCCTCAGCAGGAACAAAGTCGAAAGCCCCTTTTATTGCCAATCCATTCTCTTCACCCAGAGCCGGAACGGCCTGCATCTTGCGTGAGACACGAAGAAGACTGGCGAGGATGTCATTGTCCGGTGCATCCTCCCCGATAATGGTCGTCGGCCGGTGGACCCATACCGGAAGGCTGCGTTCGGAGGCAGCTCCCTCAAGCAAGCGTTCAGCTGCCCATTTCGAGATGGTGTAGCCGTCAAGGTTATCATCGGCGGGTGGGAGATGATGCGATATCATTTCCTCTGGTAGGACTCCAATTTCCGTTTCGTTCAGGGGAGGGACGAGCCGCGCAACTCCGGCGGTCGACAAAAAGTGGAGAGGAACGCCTCGTGGCAGGGCGAGTTCAATGAGACTTCGCACAGACAGAACATTGGCGTTCCGGAGAGCGGAATAGGGTTTGAGGAAGGACACATCCGCTCCGTTGTGGATGATAACGTCGAGTTCTTGAGACAGCGCCTGTCTCTCCGATGCAGAGAGGCCGAGATGGCGTGCGCTCAGATCGCCGGAATACTCGAAAATTTTGGCACTGCGGATGTGGGCGTGGCGAGGGTTGTTGTTGTCGCTGTCAGGGCGAATGGCGACACAATGGATTTTGGCGACACGAGCATTGGCAACGAGGGCGTCAAGCAAGTGTCGACCGAGAAACCCGGTCGCCCCTGTGAGAAGCACTGATAACCCATTTTGCTTGTGTTGAGGTTCTTTTTCGTGCTGGCCCTCCACGACAGGGGGGAGAGAGTGCAGGACCGATGAAATTTCCTCATCCCAATCCACTGGCACGCCTGACAGTCCAGCGTCAGGCCCGATGCCCGATCGGTGCTGAATTCTCGCCGCCATACTCCGCAAAGTGCTTGCCTGAAACAGCTCCGGAAGGGAAAGATGTGGCCATCCCTCGGCACGTATCTTGGTCCGCAAGGCAATCAGCAACAAGGAGTTGCCGCCAACGTGGAAGAAATCCGAGTCGACATCAATGGTTCGGGTAATAGGCTTCTTGGTCCCGAGGACTTCAAGCCATATCTCTAGAAGACGGGCCTCCACCGGGGACAGGTTGCTGACTTGTCCGTTTTGCATCGCCGGGTTCTCCACCGCTCCCCGCTCACCATGCCCTGGAACGGGAAGCCGATCGGTGGCAGCTTGATCGCGCTTACCATTCGGATTTCGCGGGATCTGGTCGATAGCAACAATAAACGATGGTATCATGTACACCGGCAAAGGAATCCCCCACCTCACCCGGTCCAAGAATGTTTTCTGATCTTCCTCGGGCTGGAGCAGTGTCTCGTCAAGCACAACAAAGGCGCCAAGCAAGTCCCCTGACCGCAAAGTGACGGCTGCATCCAGTATGATGGGCGCGAACGTTTGGATCATGGCCTCGCTGATCTCATCGAGCTCGACTCGTATGCCTCGAATCTTGACCTGACTGTTTCCGTCCATACGGCCCATGAACTGTAACGAACCGTCGGCTCTAATGCGCCCGCGATCGCCACTTTTGTACACGCGATAGTTCTTAACATAGCCGTTGCCATCGGACACGGCAAGCTCGACAAATTTATCTCGCGTCTCTTCGGGCTTGTTGAGATAGCCCACGGCGGTGCCAATCCCGCCAATGCATATCTCGCCCGGATATCCGACTGGGAGAGGTCGAAGCTGCCGGTCCGTGATGAAAACCGAGTAACCCGGCATGGCCAGCCCCGCAAGACTGTCCTCTCCGTCATCATCTTGCCGCTCTTCTTCTCCGTAGGGCACAACACCCCTCGTACACGACAGACACGCCTCGGCTGGGCCATACACATTGATGAGGTCCAGACGCTGGAGATTCAACTTTTGGAACGCCGATCGCAGCGGTGCGGTGATTTTCTCGCCCCCCGCAAAGGCAAATCTCCAGCTATAGCACTTCTTGAGAGTGGCACCCCCGTACTTTAGAAGCGAGACATATTCCGATGGCGTCATCTCTGTGTAGGTGATGCCTTCTCGCAGAATGAGCTTCGCAAGCTCGAGCGGGTCTCCTCGACCGCTAGCGGGTGCAATGACCAAGACACCACCAGTGGCCAGCGGGACGAGCAGCTGTTCCAGCGAAAGGTCGAAGGAGTAGGCGCTCTGCTGCAGAACGGTCTCGCGGCCGAGACCGTAACGCGTGCAGATACCGCGGATTTGAGCGAGCATACTGCTGTGGCGGAGGAGAACACCCTTGGGCTTTCCGGTGCTGCCACTTGTGTAAACAGCGAACCCTGGGGCGTCAGGGGCCGCAAGGTTGTTCTCAAGGATCCGACTACTCGGGACAACACCGGCGTCTTCTTCATCGACGATTTTGGCAACGTTGATAATAGCGGCAGAGGGACATGCCTCAGCTGCCAAGCTCTCAGCAAGCGTGAGCGTCTCATGGTTGGAGACGATGGCAGCGGGTTGACAGTCCGTCACGATGGATGCCAGCCTTGCTGCGGGGTTCCTCAGGTCCAGGGGAACGTAGACAAGGCCAAGACGGAGAACAGCCAAAAGCGAGCAGGCAAAGCCGACGGATGGAGGGAGAAGCAGACCAACAAACGCCCCTGGTTTTGCAATGCAGGTCGCCTTCTGAAGAAGGGCGGCGATGAGGTTGACACGGCCCATCATTTGGGCATATGTCAGCTCGGATTGCGAACATCTGATGGCAACGGAACCTAGATGCAGGGCAGCCATAGCGTCGATCCGGTGAGCGATTGTTTCCTCGGGCCATTCTGCTTCTTGCACCCCAAGGTCTAGGCCCCGACCCAGAGCTATAGCTTGGCCTATCTCATAGGGGCTGGCAACGGGACAGTCCGAAATGGGCAGACCTACGTGGGAGGCAAAGCCATCCAGCGCCGCAAGATACCACTGAGCCAGTCTTCTGTTGTCTTCGCCATGGTAGAGGTACTTTTGTGTCGTGAAAGAGATGTGCATGTACTCGGGCATGTCGGTGAAGTCGACGATCAGGTCGTAGGGATTCCTTGCCGAGACGGCTGATGTCCAGTGAATGGAGCAGTCGTCTCCCAGCTTCGACTCGGCCGCGAATCCGTTTCTCCAGTTGACGGCAATCTGGAACAGCGGGTTTTGATTGCCAGACCGCGAGACGCCAAGATGGTCGAGGATGGTGTCAAAGGGTACCCTCGAGTTTGCCAAGACACCCAAGACGTTGTCTCGCGTCTGTCGTGCGAGCTCGGAGAATGACTTTTTGTCTGGATTATCTGCGAGTCTAAATCGCAACGGCAACGGGTTGAGGAAAAACCCTATGGTGTCGTAGTCCTCAGCGTCTTGTCGATTTGCGTCCATCATGCCGAGACTGAAATCCCTCACATCAAGTGTCCGGGCAATCAGCGCTGCCAGCGCAGCAAGATAGAAGTGAAACGCTGTTATTCCGAGGGTCGATGCCTGTTTCTTCACTCGCCTGGCCAGTTCGGCATCCACCTGAAACGAGTGCTCTTCGGTGTCGTAAGCAGTGAGCATGCGCCGCGACTTGACCTTGGAAAATGGAAATAGGGGCAGCGTATCGGGGGCGTTGGCGTACGTCTCCTTCCAAAACTGTAGTTCGGGCTTGAGCTTCTCAGGCGTGAGATCCCTCCATTGCTTGGCTGCCATATCGATGGCCTGTTGCACGGGTCCAAGCCGACGACCAGCATAAGCCCGATGGAGATCTTTGAGAAAAGACAGATGAGAGACTCCGTCAAGTACCAGGTGATGATAGCCAACACAGACATGAGTGATGCCGTGGCAAGACATGATAACCACCTTCATGCCCTGTCCGAGGTGGAGTGGGTACTCGAATGTTGTGAGGGAACGGATCTCCTCCGCCACGCCATCTTCAGACTCAGCAACCTTGTGCTCGACAGCTACAGCGGATTCCACATCTCCGCGGACTGCTTGAACTGCCTGACCATCCTTGCTGACAATAAACGCACACCGAAGGCTCTCGTGTTTGCGTACGACGGCGCGAACTGCAGATTTCAGCTTTGCCATGTTCAGCGGGCCCTTGATTGTGCCGATGAAGGTGGTGTTGTATGTCGATTTGTCTGCAAGGTACTCGTGGAGGAAGTAAAGCCGCCTCTGCGCGTGGCTCATTGGCCCTATTCTCTCAAAGTCCTGCTCGGCAGCAGTGATGGTAGTATCGCCCTCTGTTGCATCTCTCCGGAAAGGCGGCGTCGAAGCCATGCTTGTTGTCGGGGATTCGGCTCCCGAACCCCTCGATCCCGACGACGTAATACTCCCGGATAGTAGTGCGCTCTCGGAAGCCTCTTGCTGGACGAGTTGCGGAAGCCGAGCCATGGCATCCTTGCAAATGTCCGTGATCGATGAGCCGCCAATGATGCGCAGAACAGGCATGTCCACGCCTACCGATTTGAGAAACCACGACCGGATCTCAACTGCGATAAGCGAGTCGATGCCCAGCTGCATGAGAGAGACCTTGGTGTCCAACTCGTCAGGCTGAGACTGGAGGATCAAGGCCAGCTTCGCCTTGAAACACGCCTCCATTGCATCCAGCGATGTCTCGCCGCCCTGCAAGGATGTCGGGTCTGTGCCTGGGCCACCATTATTCCTTTGCTTCCTCTCCTTCGCCCCTTCCCCAGCATTAGAAACAAAGTGCGCAAATCTTGGGTTGCTCACCCAGGGCGCATCATGAGCCTCATGGAGACCAGTTAAAACTTCGGCCTCCCCTTGTTGTAAGTCCTGCCCCACCTCAATCGCCGTGGCAAAGACGCGGTGAAACTCTGGCTCCGAGATGTTGGCAAACTTGTTCTTTTCGAACAAAGCTTCAAACTGCCCATCCGATCTGGCCACATAACCCACACTCTGAAGCTTTGCAATATCGACGCAGGATGCAGCAAGGCCTCGAGCTTTCCGGCGCCTTGCCAAGCTGGCAGTGAACATGTTGGCCGCTCCATAGTTCGCCTGTCCAGCAAGACCCACCACACTGGAGATGGAGGAAAAGGTGATAAAAAACTCGAGAGGATTAGAGTAGAAGAGCTCGTCTAGATTCATCGTGCCTTGTACCTTGGGCTGCAACACGGCCGAAAAGTCGTGGAACGACATGCTGGAGAAAGACGCGTCGCGAAGAACCATGGCGGCGTTGACAACCCCTTTGATGGGTGGCATGGTATCCAGCATTTGCTGGTGAACTTTCCGCAGGGCATCTTTATCCGAAATATCCAGAGAGAAGACCGAAACGTTGAGACCTCTGCGCTTGAGATGGCGCAAAACAGCGGCATCGACCGTCGGTCGTCGGCTGGCCACAGCCACGTGTCGTGCACCACTAGACTGCATGAAGAACAGTAATGAGAGACCGACATCACCAGTCAAACCGACAAGGAAGTAGGTGCCGTCTGGAGAGAAGAGGTTGCATGTGTCAGGGGGCCCAAGGGCCACCTCCAGCCCCTTTCCGTCCGTGTCCCAATTCACAATCGCGGTCGGATCCAGGGGCTTGGGGAGTTCGGTCATACCAGCAGCCAGCCTTTCCAGCGAGATACACTGGTCCTTGAGCCCCGCGTAGCTAGGCCCATAACTCGTTGGGATCTCTCCGGCCATCCTGGTGATGATACCCCGGAGTTGCTCGTAGTCGACTGGCAGAGTCGCGACATCCCTAACTGTGAAAGTAGAACAGGCGGAGGGCAATACCTGGAGGATCTGCTGATGAAGTGCATCGTTTATCGGATGCTCTAGATCAACAAAGACCACAGGGTAGGACGGAACGAGATCCTCGACGTCTTGAGCAGTGTTGAATGGGTGTATAAAGGTTCCCGTCCCAAGCCTGCCATTTGAGTGGCTTGTGAAGACCCTGATGCCGCGCCTGCGTCCTGCTTCTGCCATTGCGTCAGGAAGAAGCGCTGAACCGTGAATCCAGAGAACCCCGCCGTCCCTGATCCAAGCACAAATGCTGGCAACAAATGTCTCAGCTATAACAGTAGTGAGCAGGAGGCTGAACCAGCCCGGTGTTGCCTGAAAATGGTCAAGTTGGACCAGTTCTGAGGCAGCAACCCAGACTTTCGATGTGTTTGCTGGGCTTAGAGCCATCGCAAGACCACCACAAGGGCGGCGCCCAACACAAAGATGTAACTTGGTGCCATCCACGAGGGTCTTGGGGGACGTTGACGAGAACAACACTTGCAACTCCTCTGTCCCCTTTGAAGACTGGCACCGAGGCGCGATGCGGAGGACGGGGCAACTGTTTTCCGTGGCTGCAAGTACCTCCAGCAGATCCCGAGACGGGTAAACAGTGGTGTTGATGCGCCTTCTGCGCGAGTTCAACTTGTCATTGAGCAAAGTACTCTGGCGAACCCGAGGGATATAGGTAATCAGGTCTTCATCCGCGATGTGCAACTCAGTCTCGTCGCTACAGAGAATGCCTTCGAATTCGGGTCGGTTCAGGGCTAGTGCTCGCAAGATCTCGTGGCCGAACCTATTCGCTAGATTCGGATTGGAGAACGACTCGACATCAATAATTTTGAGGCGCAGGTCTGGAGTCTCGGAACGGACGGAGCGGGCCAGGCCAATGATCATATTCGAGAAGGGCTCTGTGCGACATCTTTCGGCTCCCCAAACAATATACGACGCTCCATTAAACATCACCTTCAGGCTCTGGAGCACTTCTTCGCCCAGGCAGCTGCCAAAGATGGAAGCTGCATCCTCCGCTTCGACCAAGCATATGATAGCAGTCGCCGAAGGTAATGATCGTGGTTTCCAGTCCGCCGCAACGTCCTCTAAACGTTCGATGGCGGTGCCGCTAGTGCAGAATCGGCTAAGCATGGTTGAGATGTTGTGTCCGAGCTTGGCAAGATCTAGAGACGTAGATCCGCCAACAATCAGGAGCTCGTCAAGTCGTGGCAAATTCACCGCCTGGTCGTTGACAAATTCCAGTGGCTCCCGGAGGAACTGGACACGGTCGTCCACGGCCTGACTGACCATGACAGATGTCATGAATAACGGGCCATCAATATCTCGGACTGTCGAGTCCACACCGGAAAATCCTGTCTTCAAGAGCAGCCTGTTCCACTGAACCTCAGAAACCGTGGGGCATAGCGTTCTGCCGTCGTCCCGACCCAACCACCACCCTGCCAAAGCACCAACAATAAACCCCGGACGGAGCAGAGCCGTGTTCGTGATCTCCAGCAACAGCAAGTATCCACCTGGTCTCAGGAGAGATCGGCAATGTTGCAGTGTTGCCTTCAGGCTGTGCGTGGCGTGGAGAACGCACGAGGCAATAATCACGTCGAACCGATGACGGTCACCTTCTGCGATGTCGTTCTCGATGTTCAGAACTCTGTATTCCATTCTGTCCGAAAAAGCCTCAAATGTGACCTTGGCCGCTTCAAAGAACCCGCTTGATATGTCGGTAAAGGTGTAGGACCGAAACCCCGAGAGGCTAGCCAAGACTTGCTTCGTGGCGCCGCCCGTTCCCGCCCCGATCTCAAGAACATCCATGTGTGGGTACCGATGCGAAAGCTGGCCAACCAATTGTCCAAGCTGTATGCTTGCGACGCGAAAACCCAACCCCATTTCGTACAGTCGTGTGAGGCGGTTGTTCTCCATGAGAACCTGGAGAATGGGGATCTCCCCGCGGATAATGGACGGAAAACTCTCGCCGAGAGCCATGATGAGCTCGACGTCGATGTTGGACGGGTTCGCATTTTGCCACGCCCGTAGCGTTGCGAGTGTCTCGTTGTCAGCCGGATCAATATGGGGATGGCGACCAGCGTCAATCTCAGGAAGCAAGTGGTTATTGATCCAGTTCATCAGAGACTCGGCAGGATGCTCGAGCACCTCATCATGCCGGATCTCCTGCGAAAGGCGTCGAAAGTAGAAGTGTGCAGCCCTCTCGCACATCCTCGTCAGCTCCATCTCCCCTGGCCGGAGAAGATGGTTTCCCGAGGGAAACGAAGAACCACAGGATATATCCCTGACAAGCTCGTCGTGCGCGTAAAGTTTTCGATCGTCAGCGGCTGTGGGTAGAGCGAAGGCTGAGCAGGTCAGCCCCTGAATCTGGACCTCGGCATGCCCACAGCCGTTCCCCGCGCAAAAGACGCTGACATCTCCGGATATGACGCGAGAGGACCCCAAACCCAGCCGGCAGTCCCCAATTAGGCCACCTTCGGCATGTTCGCTTTGTGCAGGACATTCCATGTTGATGCGGACTCGCTCAATTGCCGTCGGCAGGTAGTACGTCCACATTTGCTCGTCACCTGGGTCGGCGAACGCGGCGAAGAGCCCGTGGAAAAGGGCGTCCAATGATGCAGGGTGTAATCGGAGTCGTGGCTCGGAGACGCGATTGGCTGTTACCGAGGACATATCCAGTCGCCTGCGAACCGACGTCGCCCGAAAGTCGCCAGAATATCTCAGCCCAACGCGCTCCAAGTCGGTGTAAAACGCACCAAGGTCGACTTTCGTCAAGGGCAGATGGGGCTGAATCCTTCTAGGCAATATGTCTTCGCTCGGCTCGCCGATGGTCACCATGAGCCGGCCTTGAAAGTTGTGTCTTCCGGCAATTTCGTCCTCCACTGCGGCGTCCACGTCCGCCCCATAGCAAGAGAACTCCGCTCTGATGCAGTCTCGTGTCACACTGGTAGTGCGCACAGAGAAAGTCAAATCTGCCCCCACTGACTGCTCATCGAGCGTGATGGGGCGATAGATGTGCATGTCGGTTAGCTCGACAAGGCGAACTTGAGATTCCTCGCCGACGAGTTGCATTGCCGCCTCGTAGGCCATCGCGACGTATCCTGCCGCCGGAAACAGCACTTCGCCCTGAAACTGGTGACCGCGAACCCAAGGCATCTCGCTGAGCTTGAACACGTTCCGCCACCGCATCTCTCGACTTCCTTCCTTGTCTTTGGCGTGCCCGTGCGTAGCGGACAGCATGCCGAGGAGTGGGTGCGGAGGGCGAGATCGCGTTCGATACGCTCTTGACACGCGAGACTCTTTCCAGTGGCGCGAGCGATGATCCCACCTGTAAGGTGGCAAAACACCCTTGATTGGGCCGCGCAGTGAACCAGGAGTGGTGTTGAACCCTCTGAAGTCCACAACGGGTTTGTCCGGGGAGATGAATCGTCCCCAGACAAATCCAAGAGCCTCTGAAAACGACATAATGTCATCTGCACCTCGCTGGAGAAGTCCACAATACGGAATGTCCTTGCCAGTCAGACTTCTCAGTGTCTCAGTTGCGGGGGACTTGAGGGCGGGATGTGGCCCAATTTCGAGCACAAGGTCATAGCAATATTCGAACTCAGTAACCGCTCTTGCCAATGCCTGACTGAACAGAACAGGTTTTCGCATGTTATCAGCCCAGTACTGGTCCCTCAATGCTTCCAAATCGTCCTTTCTTCGCCCATTTGGGCCATGGACACTGGAAAACCAACGTGGGTGGGATGATGACCCCTCTCTGACCTGGATGTTGCATTGCTGAAGTGCCGCAAGATATTGTTCTGTGCACGAATCGAGGTGGTGGGAGTGGTAGGCAGTATCGACCTTGAGCAGACGTGCAAATGCTTGCCGTTCGTCGAGGGCTGCCTTTGCTTCATCAATCGCGGCTGCGTCCCCCGAAAGCGTCATACTCGAAGGCGAGTTGCTCGCAGCCACAACAATACGGCCAGTGAAACGGGGCTCATGACAAAACGCAGTAGCCTCGTCAAACGACATTCCCACCGCCATCATCTTCCCCGGGGACCTCATTGACGCCGCAGTGCTCACAGAAAGTCCCCGGTAATAGGATACTTTGATGGCATCTTGCTTGGAAAGAAATCCCGCTGCGTACGCCGCGCCGATCTCTCCGGAGGAGTGACCCACGACAGCACTGAGCTGCAGGCCAAAGCTGCGCAACAGGTCAACCAATGCAATCTGGAGTGCTGTGGTCAGGGGCTGGGCAACGGCGGCCTCATGAACTCGCGACTGTTCCTGGGAAGCCAAAAGCTCAACCGAAAGCGTCCAAGATGGGGGATCTTCGGGGAGAGTGGCGAGGATCGACTCCATTTCCAGTATGGAAGCACGGAATACTGCAGACTCTGCAAAAAGATTTGTTCCCATTGAGGCCCACTGGGCACCTTGCCCCGTGAAAATACCAAGGATGCGAAGCGGAAATCGCTTTGTTACTTCGGTAGCTTTAGTGATGTTTCGACTTTGATCCGATTCATCCAGCTTCTCGATGAGCTGACCAAGGGTGGATGCAGCAAAGGAAGCTTTGAATCGAAATTCTGTGCGATGGAGCTGCAGCGCTCGGAATATGCCATCCGCATCAACACTTGACCCACTGCCCAGAACCGCGGAGATAGACGCGATGGATGACAGCAAGGAGTTCTCGGACGCTGCGGACAAGACCAAGGGTCCGAGGATTGGGAGCCTCTCATCTCTGGCCCTCCCGGCTGTAACTGGCCTCGCTTCTGGATCTGGTTCCCAGCTTTCCAGAATTGCGTGGCTATTAGTGCCTCCGAACCCGAAACTGTTGACGCTGGCCCTGCGAGGGACGCCCCTGGTCAGGGTGGGCCACGGCTGGGCAATCTCCCGCGGGACCTCCAAGTTGGCATAGAAAGGTAAAATGGCCGGGTTAAGGCGCTGGAACAGCAGGTTCGGCGGGATGGTTGCGTTCTGGATAGCGAGCGACGCTTTGAGTAGCCCAGCCAAACCGGCGGTGCCTTCCAAGTGGCCAACAACCGTCTTGATCGACCCAACGAGCAACTTGGCGGATTCGCGATCGTCTTCTCTGGTCCTGTCCGTGCCCTCGCCACTAATAGGGAAAAAGGCATCGCGGATAGCCTCGGCTTCGACAGGATCCCCAGCCAGAGTCCCAGTGCCGTGAGCTTCGAAGAACTGACAACGATCCTCAGGCCGGCCGCAATCGAGACCACACCTTGCATACGTCCTTTTGATCAGGTCCACCTGGGACAAGGGGTTTGGCATGGCGATGCCCGCTGTGCGGCCGTCCTGATTGACACCGGTCTCCCGGATGAGACACTCGATGTGATCTCCGTCCGCGAGCGCCCGCTTCAACGTCTTCAGTATCACTGCCGCAAAGCCTTCACCTCTGGCATACCCGTCGGCGTCTGCATCCCACATACGCGAGCGTCCCGTCGGGGACAGCATATGCAACTTTGACTGGATGATGAATGGATCTGGGGAGAGAATCAAGTTGCAACCCGCAGCAATGGCCATGGAAGAATCGCCATGGCGTAACTCCTGCACAGCATGGTGCACCGCGACAAGACTGCTGCTGCATGCTGTATCCACCGTGACGGACGGCCCTCGGAGGTCAAAGGTGTAGGAAATTCTGTTGGCCGTGATGTTCCGCGCTGTTCCGGTCGCGAGATACTGCGGGATCGTCGCCATATCGCGGAGAAGCGCATCGTAGTAGTCGGCACCCATCTGCCCAACAAAGACGCACGTCTGCGAGCCTCGAAGCTGTTCAAGAGAGTATCCGGCTGCTTCCACGCCCTCATATACGGTCTCTAGGAGAATGCGATGCTGCGGATCCATCGACTCGGCTTCCTTCGGGTGCGCACCAAAGAATTGGTGATCGAACAGCGCGGGGTCTTCGTCGAGGAGGTAGGCGTGTCGGACATTGGTGCTCTGTTGAGAACTTGTCAGCATGCCGGCACGCATGGCGGGCGAGGGTTTAACTTCTCAGCTTACGCCGTGGTGCTCGCCATTCTCGTGGTAAAAACCATTGGGGTTGAATCGACTGGCTGGAATCTCGGACAAGAGGTCGCGCGGCTCCTTGAGCAGCTCCCAGAGCTTGGACGGGGAGTCGACGCCGCCGGGGAAGCGACAGCTGCTCCCGACAATTGCGATGGGTTCCGGCATGGATTCCATGTCGAAAGTGCACCAGTGATTTTAGGACGAGTTGATCACTTGCGGATTTGCGTCGGGACGGAAGGAGCGTCCAGGGCAGAAGTGAGTGGGGACTGAATTTTCGTTGCGTGGGTAGGTCCTCACTCCTCGGCGTTGACCAGAGAGGGAGTTAAACAACCAACCAAAGTAGCGTAACCTCGCACGGTCGCAGAAATGGTGGCTCTACTGTCTGCGGGGTTGGGCGGACACTATCAGCTCAGCTCCCCGTAGATAGTATCTACCTACTTTTGTCGTCATTGGTAACCGGTGCGTCGGCGGCCATCGGCGGATATGGCGCGGCGGAGTGCGGCGCCTTCCAATTTCATGCTACCAGACCACCATTGCGCCTTCCTCGCCTGGTATGAATGACAAAGCACCCTCAAACTGTTATCCTTCGGTTTTTTCACTTTCCTGATTTGTGCGCAACGGACAAGAAACAAAGTCAACATGAAGGCACGCGAAGCTCTCGTTGCGCTCCAAACTGGACGCTACTCCCTCATCCCAAATGTTCCGATTCCCAGCATCGAGCCAGGGGAGATCCTCTGCAGGGTGAGAGCAGTCGCCATCAACCCCGCGGACTGGAAAATGATCGACTTCTCGGCAAGCCCAGGTGCTATCGGCGGCTACGACTTCGCTGGCGAAGTGGTCGAAATTGGCTCCTCTGTGTCCCGTTTCAAAGTCGGCGATCGCATTCTTTCCATGACCTTTGGAACAAACCCGCTCAGGCTGGGTTCAGGGGCCTTTAGCAATGTTGCCATTGCAACCGAGGACCTCGCCTGCAAGATCCCTGAGTGGATGACGTTCGAGCAGGCTTCCAGCCTGGGCGTAGCCATCGCCACAGCAGGGTTTGCGCTTCATCGCACTATGGAGATTCCGCTTCGCGCAGAGGTCGAGGGTTGCGGATCTCAGCCTCAAAATCCATTCTTCGTTCTCGTTTCTGGTGGCGCGACGGCGACCGGGACAGTCGCTATCCAACTCCTGAAAGCGTAGGTCCTCCTCGTACTTGGTTGACTACCACTGAGAGAGACACATCCAAGCTGACCCGCCTCAAGCTGCGGAGCTACTCCAATCGCAACCTGCAGCCCGCAGAACAGTGAACTCGTGAAAACAGCAGGGGCCGCCGAGACCTTCGACTACCACTCCCCAACATGCGGCATCGAGATTTCTGCATACACAAACAACACCCTTTCGTTGGTACTCGACTGCGTCACCGAAGCGGCGAGTATGAAGATGTGCTACGAGGCCATCGGTCCTGCGGGTGGGCACTACGTGGCCTTGGATCCCTTTCCAACACATGTCCAGTACACACGGCGCAATGTACACGCCGAGTGGATCATGGTGTTGTCTCTGTTCGGTGGGGAGGTTGCCCTCGACGGTGTGTACGGGCGCCCAGCGGACCCCACGGCTCGGCCCTTTGCTCGGGGGATTTTCTTGATGGCCGAGCAGCTGCTTCACAGTCGACGACTTGTGCCACACCCCATTGAAGTACGATCCGGTGGCCTCGATGGAGTAAAGGTGGGAATCGAGGACCTGAGACGAGGAGGGATCCGAGCGAAGAAGCTCGTGTATCCTCTGTCCTGACTGAGCGACTGGTCTCGGTGGATTTTGTTTCTCGTTGCGCGCAGTCCCCCAATGACACACCACCCCGACTCAACTCTACATCTTCTTCCCTCCACTCTGCACTTCAGTTCTGCCCACCCTCGTCGCACAGTCGTCATCTCATATCTCACCATCAAGCTCCCGGACATCGAGATAGCATCCCAAGACAGACCAAAATGATATCCCAAGACTCAGCCCCAAATCCTACCAACAGCAATTCTCGACCTCTGGCGGCGCCTCTTCTCAAGTTCTCAGTCCAGTTCAATCGCAAAGAAGGCATAACCGAGGAAGCATTCACCACCTACATGAACACCGTCCAGATGCCGCGCGCCGCACCCGTCATCAAGAAACACGGCATTGTCAAATACTCACTCTTTCTGTCCCCCTCGCCCATGCGGGCTGCATTCGGCGACGAGCTTGTCAACCAGCTAGACAAACCGACGTGGAAAATGACGGGTTTCGACGCAATGACCTCGTATTGGGTGCGGAGCCCGGATGATCTACGTGCGCTGTTGGCGGATCCGGAGTGGGAGGAGAAGGTCACTGGGCCGGAGGCTGAGTGGATTGATATGGAGACTGTGGTTGTGTTGGCGGGGTTTGAGACGACATATGTAGAGGATGGGGATATTGTTTTGAAGTGAACGGCTAGGCTCATTGCGATTAGTGGCAATAATACTATTGTGCCTGTGACAAAGATCCTTTCACGACAGACATCAACAAAGCTTGATGTTGTCATGCAACATGATTGGTGAAAGCTCATGTGCAGAGAAGGATTGGTTTACGAGTTGCCTCCACAGCCTGCACAAATCATTACTTTTTCCTCCGCGTGTACTCGCCAGTAAAGGTAGGCGTGTACTGGCCCTCAGTGAAGTAACGTCCTCGGACCTTCAGCCCGACGTCGTGTCAGTAACACCAGAGCACGTAAAGTTCAAACTCCATGCAAGCATCAACCTGAACCGCCCAGCAGAAACCCGCGGCTCGGCCCAGCCAAAAGGTAGGCAAACCCACCGAACTAAGCGGCAAGTATCCCCCACCGTGCCCCCTTCCCGAGTGCATCCGAAGATGGCGGACGTCCTTAGGCCCTCGGTAAGTACCCTCGGCGGTCGCGCTCGGTGGTTAGCCTCGGCGGTTGTTCTCGGCGCCCCGAGATCCCCAACCTTCCGCTTCCGACCGCGCCGCCGAAAACCCACCGAGGTCCGAGCCACGGGCGCCGAACGTGCGGAGACCAAAGTAACACGATTTTGATCCACCGGTGTACTCCGCCTCCACGTCACACTGAAGACGGACGTCGCTCACGTTGAGATCAAGTTCGTGTGTGTCTCCAATGAAAGCAAACGAGCGAACTCGAATATTTTTCAGTAAACTCTCTACCAGCGCCTACCTAAGACAATCCTCACTCTCCTCCATAATGGCACCAGCTCTCCTCCTCTTGCGGCTTGTGCCGCTTCTTGCCACAACATGTACGTAAAACACACCATCAGTTACCTACCTAGTTTTACCCTTCACATGCTCACGCTCACTCGTAGCCTCCCTAACATTCACCCTCTCCGAACATCTCTACCTCGCGCCCTACACGCAGCCCGCCTTCGGCCCTGGAAGCCCAGCCCATGCCGCTGCCAACCTCATCCTTCCACCCTACATCAAACGGTGGTTTCCTCGCGGTTTCGGCGTCATTCTTGTGCTATACCCCCTTGCCTGGGCAACCGCCATCGCGAACCTTGCCGTGCCGGATGAGGGTTTGAACCTCCGCGGCGAGACCAACACCTCCAAGGCGGCGTTTGGATTGTATCTTGCGGGGTTGTTGTTTAGTGTTGGTCATTTTCTTTGGGGGCCTAGAGCGAAGGCGTTGATGGGTGCAATTTCAGGTGGAAAATCGGTTGATAGCCCTGGAGGCGATGATGAAACGAGGGATAAGGTGAGCGTGCTCAAAGTATGGATCAAGATGAATATTGTGAGAGGGCTAGTGGTAGATCTACCCGGCTGGGCTTGTTTCTTTGCTGGATTTCTTGTGGCTGTAGGATGATCCTCTTCGTAGAGTACTTAGAGTCAATTACTCCGCCGACGCAGATGTAGAAACTTGCTTCTTTTCGTCCTCCCCATTCCGTTCTGAATCTTCCATTTTGGACGACGACCCCTCGACGGCAGTCGTCATGCCGTAGTCTGTCTCCAACTGCTCTCTCATGGGCACCTCCTTGACCACCAACGCCACCAAAAACCCCAGCAGTCCAAACGCAATGCCCACTTGCCATGTCAGCCGCAGGGCCGCCACGTAGACACTCACAACTTGTTTTTTGATCTCTGGGATTGCGTCGAGCCCCTGCATGAACGTCTTGGACGCCATTGCGTACGCTCCTCCATCCACCAGCACCTCCCTCACCGACACATCATCCACCGTGTCCACTAGCGAGTTTACTCTGGAGTTGAAGATGGCCGCAGGGATACTCACGCCCCAAACGGCACCAAAGCTCCGAAGAAATCCCCAGGTGGCCGTGGCGACGGCCTGGTCCGCCTCTTCCAGCGGCGCTTGGATGGCAGGTAACGTCGTTGTCAGCAGCAATCCGCATCCCGCAGCGCCAAGGATCTGTGTGCCCACCCAGTACCCTGTCGAGCTCGCTTCGTTGAGCAAGGTGAAAAGGCCAAAGGTGATGGTGATGAGCGCGACTCCTGCGAATTGGAAAGGACGGTATTTTCCCAAGACGGACACGCCGGCGCCCGCCACAATGGCAAATGGGATGATGCCGACGGCAGTGGGAAGCAGATTCACGCCGGAAGCGGTTGGTGATGCTTCTAGAACGGACTGAAAGTATAGTGGGAGGAAGAAGAGGATCCAACCCGTGAGAACGGCGTGAATGAAAGTCAGGCCGAAGGAGCCGAGGGAAGTGCGATTCGAGAACAAACGCAGCGGCATTGTGGGCTCGCGGACGAGTGAGGGAATGGATTCGACGACGAGGAAAAGAACGTGTCCGGCGAGGCCGAGTATCAACGGAACAAGGGTCCGTGCTGACGACCATGGGGATTCCGTACCGCCCCAGGTCAGAGAAAGCAGCACCGCGACAACAGAGGCAATGAGGAGGGCGTTGCCCGCAAAATCCACCCGGCGGATCAAGTTGGAGAAGCTGTCCTTGTTGTACTCGACGTGGAGGAATAGGAACAGGAGGACGAGCGCCGCGCCGGCGATGGGAAGATTCATGTAAAAGATCCAACGCCACGTAACGCGCTGGGTCATGATGCCGCCAATCACCGGGCCGAGTCCCATAGCCACCGCGAAGGAGACGAAGATAACACCCAAGTACTTTGGCCGTTCGCGAAGGGGTACCAAGTCACAGACAATGATCTCGACCAGGATGTTGATACCGCCGCCTCCGATGCCCTGAATAGCGCGACCGGCGATGAGCATGTTGATGTCGCGCGCGGCTCCGGAGATGGCGGACCCGATGGCGAAAAGAAGCGTGGCGGCAATGGTCAAACTTCGGCGACCAAACACGTTGGCTGTTTGACCATACAGAGGCTGGAAGGCGACCGAAGTGACAAGATAGCTCGTGGCAACCCACACAAAGGCGCTTGTAGAACCGCCGGCGAGGTCCTTGGTGATGGTGGGAAGAGCAGTTGAGATGACTGAGATATCTAGCGCCGAGAGGATGGATGTGATGCTCAATGCGGCAAATATCGCCCAGAATCGCCAGCCATGTTGTAAAGGTTGTGCCTCGACGGCGGCTGGAGCTATGGTAGTGGCCATGGTTTGCTGAAGGTGAAGTTAAGGTACCAAGGCTGTTGTTCGTCAGGGGGAGGGAGCGCGTCCCGTCCCTTATTATCCAGCCAAGCTCATGCGCAGTAGGTTACACAGCGCACCAGAAAACGCGGCGGGTAAGGTGGGCGGCCCAAACGTTTGGCCGACCGACGGCCAATCTCTCCTCCGCGTCAGGTGACAGGCAGCACATTGGCCCCCTCCACGAGCAACTTCACGACTTTGAGGTGAGCGCGCAAACGGATTTGGCGTGACCGCATTGTGCCCAGCACTACGGCCGCCATTTTGCTGCATTCGCTTGGCCGTTCGACCCCGGCGGCAGCAACTTCTTGGAATTCAGACGGTGGCTCCCCCGGGCTATTCGCAGCGTCTTTTGAAACAGATAGCAGTGAAGGCTCCGAAGTAAGTTGGCGAGGATGCTGCCCTTGCAACGGCGCTATAGCCCTGTCAACCCGGTTCAAGAGGTGGCTGATGACCTTGGCGATCATCATGACCTGCATGATGGACGACGGAGAGAGGGTCATGGACTGCACATGAGAGTTCATCGCAACACACATGGCCTCGAAGGAGTCGATTAGCCGCTCGTGACATGCCAGCACCATGAGCACCACTCCCGTGTCAGCACAGCAAACGGTGGCAGAAGACGAGCCATCCAGTGTATCCTGCGCCGCGAATCGAGCTAGCCTGGTGAGAATCTGTGTGAGAGTGCAGCCGGCGTCAAATATCTGACCAACAGAAGGCGACGACATGCTCAAGGGCGTGTCCGCGGACTCTGCATCGATGGTACGAGCTGTTCGATAGATTCGAAGATTTAGATCAGAAAGCTCCTGGATATCTCTTTCGATGTCGACAGAATTTTTTGCTGGTGGACTGCGAGCTAAGATAGGCGGAGGAAGGGGCAAAACGGGGTCTGCGAGTCTCTTGCTGGGATCATCATCATTGCCATCCGAACCATCTCTCAAGGTAAGCCAATCCCCAAACCCAAGCCCGGAATCCCCGTCGATGTCGAGGTTCAGATCAAAAAAAACATCACAACCATCTCCATCATCTTGCATTGCCGAAGACACGGGTCCATCCATGTTTTGTAACGGCTGAAGCAAGCTGTCGGAGTCGGTGTCAAGGCTAGTGCCCCGCGGCGGACATGAAGCTGCCAGAGGCAAGGCGACGATGGAAGAGGAAGCTGATGATAGTCGACGAGATGCTTCTTTGCGTGCTACTGGCCGTCCGGGTCGGAGCTGGGGGCTGTAGACGCAACCCAGTCCAGCTTTTTGGCACCGCTCACATGCCCGGGGCCCAGAGGCCGTCGTCTCCTTGGGCCCAGGGGTTGGGATGCACCGGACCTTTCGTTCGTGGCAGCGATCGCATGACTGTCTTCGGGGGAGCAAGGCGGTGGCCATGGGCATCGGATGACGGAGTTCGCAGGTCGAATCAGTTTCGGCTAAAACTTGGAAAGAGCCGGAGATGATCGCTTGTACCGGGGATGTATGAATGATCGAAAAACGGGACGCTTGACATACTTTGTAAGAAGGTGTCGAGCACTCCAAGATCTTACCAGCGGCGGGGCGTAAACGAGCAGATGGGAATGTATCGGAAAGAGCAATCGAGCCGCGGACTGTCCGCTTGAAGCTCCGCTACCTATGGTGGGGGCTCAGATGTCGCAGCGGTACAGGGCGGGCATGCCGCCCAAAGCGGGTTCAATGATGCAAAGAGGCACGACGAAAGCATTGAGGCCCATGCGACGGGATAAAGGATGCTTGTGAAAAAGCCAGAACATAGGTACACGCCGCTGTAGCGAGCAGGAAGCGGGAAACTACTACTTTCATTGCCCCACAACACTTTCTCTTCATTCGGTTGGGTGCAAGGAAGGTGCTATGGTCGCCACCTTCCACCCCTACGGCAAGATTTTAGGCAGACGCTGGAATGAGGCTGGTACTGTCCACAATCCCAACAAATTTTGCCCCCGCACAGTGTGCCGTCACTAGTTCATCGCTTCCACTCTTCGGAACTGTTGCAATGGCTTGGAGCCACAACCGACCATCGGAGCCAGAACCAGATCACGAAACACACCAAAGTCGTGTCCCCCGCTCGAAGGAAGCTATTTCCCCGCCAGCATACAGAGATCCTTACCACACACCCCTTAGTCTCGCGTTACGTGCAGTCACCGAGCTCTAGAGGCTTGCGCCGCATGCGCCCCCAACCCGCTGGACACCCACAGGCAGCGTCCCGTGGTACATTCCGCCATCTGCGTACAGCTGAACCAACAGCAGCGCTAACCTTTCGAATCAGAGCTGCTGCCCTGTGCAACTCTGCTCGCCCATGACATACCGGGTACGCTTGCACATAGCGATGGCTGCCTGACCTTGTGGCACAGCTTCAGAATGGCCCCCAAACGGCCTGAACTTGGTTAACTTTCTACGCAGGATTTAACTTTGCTGCAGGACCTCGGGTCCCTCATGTAACCGAAAGACCTCATCCAACCAACCAAAGACCTTGCCGTGCAGAGTGGAAAGGGCCCCGACCTTTGCCTGCAGCGACCCGCGCCCAACACCCGTCGGAATCCAGAGAGACCTTTCCTGCTCTTTGTCGCCGAGGTGTGCTAAGTCTCGGTAGATACTACACGCGCCCGACTCCAGTGGGAAGTAGGCGAAATCCCTTGCTCCAGAAACCAACACAGGGGCCTTGATCTTACTCAGGAGGGTTGTATTTCCGTTAGCCTGGTTCCTAAGCGAGTAGCGACTCAGCTCGCGGAGCATCTCGGCGGGCGATGCAGCCCCCATCACCCACATAGCGTGGGAAAACTCGCAGCCAGATTGGAAGTTGAGTCGCCCTACAAGACCCAGCAGTGCGTTGACGAAGCCGTCCGCAACCCAGCCCTTGTCGATAGCCGTGGTGAGGATTGGCGGGAGACGTTCCCGGAGTGCGCCACCCAGGTCGTAGAAACCGTCGATCGCCACACATGCCGCAATGCGAGGGTCCGTGGCCCCCCGAAGCGCAAAGTATCCGCCCATGGACACCCCCATCACGGCGACGCGGTCCAAATCCAGCTGCCATTCGGGGTGCTCCTCGGCAATAGTAGCAAGATGGTCCAGCGCCGCACCAATGACAACCTCCCAGTCGGGCCGCAAACGGAGCTTGTCTCGTCGAACCACAATCCCTTGTCCAGGGCCCTCAAACGATAGCGTCGCATAGCCGCGAGTACGCGCTCCCGATGCCGTGAAGTAATACAGCTCTTCTTGTATCGAGTCCAAGCCCCCCGTGTTGATGATGACGGGAGTTTTCCGCCCCGGCGCAGGCGCAGTCGTTGGCAGAAACAAATAACCCGGCAGTGTTGTCGACGTTTTGTTTCCGCCGTCCCTGACATCAACATATGGGATGTCGAGAAAATGCACGGGGCTGCTCATCAGGCCACATGCCGAGCGGAAGTTGGCAATGGCCTTCTCCGTGGCGGAGAGAATCCGGGGATCGTCGGGGTTGCCATGGAGCAGAAACTCGCTCGATCTCCTGTAGTTGCTGGATCGTAAGAACGCCCATAGTGCACTGTTCTTGTCCCCGGAGGTGACCGCGTCCATGGCCACGGCTTCGCTTTGCTCGGCCGCCTCGGTCCATGCCTTATACCAGCTCTCCGGGTCGTTGTTGCGGATCTTGGTGGCGGCTTCGAGACACTCGGCAATGTCGGAGCCAAGAAAAGGAGCGGTTCCAATGAGGCGGAGGAACTCGAAGTTCAGGAAGGGAGAGCAGTTGTGGAGGATGGAATGCATTTTTGTCTAGTAAGGAGAAGTGATGGCCGTGGTTGATGTTGTGATGATACGAGAAGAAACTTAACTCGCGCTTGGAAGCATTGGTTGTCATAATACATTACTTCAGAGAAGAAGTGCTGATGTAACAATTGTGCACGAAGCCACTTCTATCTTAACACCATACTCGGTATGAATCTCGGCGGGTTTTGATTTTGGGGAACCGGAACGTGGCCGAAGCGAACCATGGTGCGCCGTTTGATTCACGGAGGTCAAAAAACCCACCGAAATCCTTCCACCACGGCAAAAGCACGGCCGAGAGTCAAGGCCTTTAGTGTGGCCCAGGGAATCCTCAGTCCACCACACTAAGCTTTTAACTAACCGCGGCAAAGCTCTTTTCCCCGATCTCCTGGCTCATCGTCCAGAACCGCCTGTGGGTCTAGCTGAAGGCCAAGAGGAGACTGATGCTGTCGTGGCTCTGCTGTCGTCGTCTGATTGGGCGTTCGACGTGATGCTGGACTTGACGGGGCTTTTTGGCTTCAGGATCGTGACGGAGGCTTGAAATGGTTAAAGTGACTACATTGGGTGGTTTTTGTATCCACATTGTCAAGCACAGGTGCGCTACTATTAATGAGCTCCGTCCAGCCCGACCAACTAAGTCGGGTGACCGGCTTTTAGACCGACCCACTTTTAGACTACGCACTAAATCGCACCCCCACTACATCACCAAGTTCAATTGCCCACAACTTCATCAATTAGATAGCTACATCAATACAGCTTGCAGTTTCAGAATCCTCTTCTTCTGAAAGTTCAGAATGTGTAATATCCTCCCCAGCAGCTAACTTCTATACGCGGCGGATCTCATTAATACTACTAAAGGCTTTATTAGGGTCGATTTTAACCCTCCTTCTCTTCTAGCCTCTTACATGTTTAAGGTCTTCCTAGGCCGCTTGTAATTGTTATTGAATGTTAGCTAATTAGAAGGCTATATCATCAAATCCTTCATAGACCTTTTGCATAAAGAGCCACTCGCTAGCAATATGTTTAATACTATGTAGAAAACGCTCCCCTTAAGCCGAGAAGTCCTTAGCCTTTTTAGGGGTAAACTACACAGGCTGGTCTTTTAAATTCTTACCTGGAATAAGATTATTTAACAACTTAAGGCCTGCAGAAGGTATAGGGCCTATTAGATTAACGTAGCCATTAGAATTCTTAATAATAAAGTTGTTACTTAAGGGCTTCCTTAAGGAGACTGGCTATAACCTTAAGGCTTTTTAACTAGCCTTAATATTTAACTTGGTTATTCTGTAAATTCTAGTATATCTATAGTATTTTAAAAAGGCTTGTTTCCAGCCATAAAGTCGTTAGTTAGACTAGAAAGGCAGTTATTTACCTATACCTTATTAACTCTTATTACGTCCGTTACCCTCTTAGTAGAGGTGCTTAAGCTACCGTTATGCGCTGGGGGGTAGAGTCAGTTACTATTCTGTTTGATAAGAGTCTGTTACGGTTTTCTTAATTAAATCTTATATAACTAGCGTTATTTCAATTCCTAACCTCGTTACATGTTACTTTACCTCCTTTTAGCATTATACGACACTCGAGTCGCTTTTTATTAAGTGTTCACTTTTATCTTTAGTTTCTTATTAGGGTGGGCTTATCTACGACTTTCTCTTTAAGTTGTTTATAGAAACTAGTTAATGCTCTCCCCTGTAAATGTTAAGTTAATGTATTCCACACACTGCCCTTATTATTCCGCTAGATCTTATTGTGTAAGAGCTTAGCCTGTGCTCTGTAATTGCTTAGTTAGCTTATTCTGTATACCTTTCTTACTTTATAAATCTTATTATATAAGAGCCTAGCTTGTAGTTTCTAATAATTATTATATTAACTGTATATAATAGATAAAATTAAAACTAATGTAGCTAGTTACCTTTCTACTATATTTATTAATCGTATAGTGTAAGTAATAATACTCTTTATTTTTATTTACATATAAGTTAACCTTTATTAATCGTATAATGTAAGTAGTAGTTAATATAATTAGCCTCCTTCTTATTACACTTTACTTACCGTATAAAATAAGTAAAATTAAGACTAATATAGTTAGCTACCTTCTTACTACAGCTTATTTACCATACAGAATAAGTAAAACCAAAACTGATATAGTTAGCTGCTTTCTTACTACATTTATTAATTATGTAAGGTAAATAATAATACTTTTTATTTTTATTTATATATAGGCTAGCTTTTATTAATTACATAATGTAAGTAGTACTTTTATTTTTATTTACATGTAAGTTAAACTTTATTAGTTATATTATATAAGTAGCAGTTAGTATAGTTAGTTACCTTCTTACTACAGCTTACTTATTATACAGAACAGGTAAAACTAAAAGTAATGTAGTTAGCTGCCATTTTATTATAGCTTCCTTTTTTATAACGACTTTATAAGCCGTCACTTAGGCTGGGGCGGCCTGACAAATCCCCTGTAAAAGGAATAAAGTAGAAGGACAGTATGTATAATACTATATACTAAGCTAGGGGTGTAAAGACCTAAAGCCCTTATGACTAATAAGGTTCTGCTTATAGTATACTAAGTGCTTACACTATAAGTAGAAAGAACCTTATAAGTAAAACGCTTACTTAATATAAAGTGCTTATTTTATAAGCAGTTATAACACTATAAGTAAGGTATAAGGTACCTTTTAGGTAATTAGTATAGATAGTTATTATTATAGCTATAATAGCTATAAGGGACTTATAGTTCCTTATATTAATATTTAATTATTTATTTATATCCTACTGTTTAAACTTATCTTTATATATTATAATAATAATAACTTAAAGTAACATTAAACTCCTTATTTAAAAGTGTTAACTTAATAAGCCGTCTTTAAAACACCCACTTAGTCTTTAGCGTCCTGCTATTCACTCTGTCTTAACATATACTAGTCCTCTTAAGGTTTATTATTATAACCTGTACTTGACACAGGCCTTAAAAGGACTGGTGTAGGTTAAAACAGAACGTATAGCAGGACGCTAAAGATTAAGTAGACGTTCTAAAGACAGCTTATTAAGCTAACACTCTTAAACGGGGGGTTAATATCACTGTAGGTTGTTATTATTATAATACATAAAGGTGAGTCTGAATAGTAAGATATAAATAAATAATTAAATATTAACATAAGGAACTGAAGGTCTCTTTCAGCTATTGTAGTTGTGATAATAAGTATCTATACTAACTTTATAAAAGGTACTTTATACCTTAATTACTATACTTACTGTTTTAAGGAGTGATTAAGGTAATTACCTTTCTAGCTGCTTACTTTAATTACTAAGTCTTAGTAAGATTAAGGTAATTAACTAATAATAAGTCATAGGGGCTTTAGGTACACTCCTGGCCCAGTGTGTTAATACCGTACGTACTGTCTTCCTACACTGTACCTTCTATAGGGAATCCATCAGGCCGCCCCAGCTTAGGATTATGTAGATCACAAATGTTGACATCGCCACCGGCCAGTCACCACCGCTAACCAAAATACTCTCCTCTCGGCTTCAAGGCCTTTTCAGGAGTTAATCTCGTGCCCGATACTCCTGCTGGGCTGCCAGACACTCGCCCGTACCTAACGTAAAGCTCCTTGGCCCATTCCTCCAGCGGCTTATCCGATAGGTCGCCCTCTGCCGTGATCTTCTTTATATCCTCGCCTAAAGATCCTGAACCGCTGTTAGCCAGTAAGCGCAAGACATCGATGCACTGCATATCCCGCCGCCAACCGCCTGTAGCTCCAAGTACATAGATTACCAGGATCGCAGTTATGACGGTGGCGACGACGAGGGTAACCAGGGCGATGAGAAGGAGGATCGGAACATATGTGATCTGATAGAACTGCCGATATTGAGCGCCTGGCACGTTGATAAAATAATCAGAGTGGCTGTCTGCTCTGGCCGTATTCGTGGCTGCAACGTTATACATGATCCGGAGGGTCTCTCCCGATGCGTAGACGAAGTTTTTGACGAAAGCCTCTAGGTCCGACGCCTGTGGGAATTCTGGCTGAAAGTAGTTGGTGATGGAATAGTTCAGGCTGCCAAGGCCACCGGCGAGGCCGGGCATGCCGATACGGGGCGGCCTGTAGTCAAATTTGGTCTGCCATTGTTCCAACCTGGGGCGAAGCGGGGTTTTCACGTCTTCGAATTCCGAACCATTGATGGTCCACCTGCCCTGGCCGGCAGCCTGGCGTGTGAGGTTGAGCGTGCCCTCCTGTCTCGTAAGAGAGCACCGAAGACTCCAGCACGTTATCGGCAATTCCGCCTGCCCGGACTGCATGTCCGTCAATTCGCTGAAGAGGTACGTTGCATTTACAATAACTGCAGGCACGTTACCCTATAGCGTGGTGTTGATCCACGGCTGTGTCTTGATTTTCGGATACTGGGACATGTTCGCTGTGTATATGTACGACATGACCACGTCCGACTCCGCAGGGGGGATTCCTGGAAATACAAGGAGGGGCAGCACCCTCGGATAAGCTGCCCGCTTCCCTGGATAAAAGTCCTCTACCGCTCCGATATACTGGTATGTGAAAAGCCGCGAATCGATAGCCGAATTCCACACACCTTGAATCTGCGGAGCGTATTGCCTGAGGGTGGTCACCGTAAGGTTTGGGCTCCCTTGGATCCCCCCTTTTAACCGCGCAGGAGTGCAGTTCGCCGACAGACGGAAGGCCGGAACATTATAGATGTTGACAATGGAGACGTCCAGTCCGTCCATAGATGCTCTGGTCGCATTGATCCCAATGTAGCCGCCTTGCTGATCAAGGCTTAAATTCGGCTGTTGAATGGCGCTTTGCAAGCTGAGACTGGCGAGCATTACCGTCATCTGCTCGATAGCATCGGCCGCTTGGGAGCTGTTGAAGTTCCAGGCCGCCGTGAGATCATCGAGCCCGGTGTAACCGCCGCCGAAAAACTCTTTATTGTAGTCCAGAGCCTGATCCTTGAGAAGTTGCAACTGGTAGCCGAAATCCGAAGGTATAAGGAAGGGCTCCCCTTTGTAGGCAATAACGTTGGATAGTGCCGTGTTCCCGATAGGAGACAGGATAACAAGGGCTGCGAAAAGGAAAAGGCGCTAGGTTCGGCCGCGTAACAGCTTGATGACCTTGAAGATATCATAACTGCCAGTGTCTAAGCTGCTTGCTGTGATGACAGTCTTGAGGGGCACACCGGCTTGCTGGCGGCAGACCTTGTCCCCGTCGTTGAGAACGGAGGTCCGAACAGCGGTGAAGAAGAGAATGTTCAACACAACCATGAGAGATGGGGCAAGGATTGCACTGCAGGCGAGGTCGATGAGCTTAGCTACTCCTTGGCTGAACTGGCTTCCGACGGTAGAATCGGCGAAGGAATCCAGACCGAAGGTGTTGAAGAGATTGTCGCCGCGACCGAGCTTGACGAGCCAAATGATCAAGAAAAGAAGGAGGAGAATGATGCAGAGGCCGTGAAGCACAAGCACAAGTGTTGGGCTGCGAGAGATTGTTGACTTTGCGGGCGGCAGCGTCATTACAGGTGCTTCGCTTTTTCTAGGCTCCGTATCATTATTGTTTGCGGGTGACGGGCCGGCCTGCTTAAGAGTTTCTAGCTGACAGTTAGGTAGAGGTTGGGTAGGGTTCTTGGTTGACATATTTGTTAATCTTTTAACGTTAGGGATTGATATAGATAAGGCGGTAAAGCATCTTTAAGCTGACTCCGACTCGGTCGTGTCTATACTTGATTATAAGGGCTAGAGTGCCGATAGTTAATAGTAGGTATAGTTAGACTAATTTATAACGATCCACTTTGTAGAGAGATATTAAGAGACGCCGCGTGAAAATAAGATAGCTTATTAGGGAAATAGATGGTTACAGCTTCTAAAGTGTCATAAAGTTTTCTTTAGTCTCCAGACACTTGAATAGCTGTAATTCTTCGATCATATTAAGAACCCTATAGCAGCTGCAAGTGTTGTTTGCTTAGTCGAATTTTATATTTGGTAGCTTTTAAGCTGCTGCTTAAAGCCTTGCTTTTACGACCATTTAGCGTTAAGAGTTTTTACGATTTCAGCCCCTGCAATGCTACCCTATCCTCTATTCCCCGACGGACTCTACAAGAGTCCGTTGCTCTGGTGGTGTAGGAGCTTGGGCCACCGTCGTACGCAGGGGGTAAAGTCCGTTACGATTTTTCTAGATAAGAGTCTGTTATGTTTTTCCTAGTTAAATTTCATGTAATTAGTTTTATTTAATTCCCAACCTTATCATATGTTACCTTACGTCCTTCTAACATCGTATAACACTTTAGTCACTTTCTATTAAGTGTTTATTTTTACCCTTAGTTTCTTATTAGGGTGGGCTCGTGCACGACTTTCCCCCAGGGTCGTCTATGGAAACTAGTTAGTGCCCTCCCTGTAACTGCTAAGTCAGTTTATTCCGCATGCCCTTATCACTCCACTAGATCTTATTATACAAGAGCCTAGCCTATGCTCTGTAATTACCTAATTAGCTTATTCTACACACCTTTCTTATCTTATGGATCTTATCGTACGAGAGCTTAACCTGTGCTTTCCGATAACCATCACACACCGTACGGAACAGGTAAAACTAAAACCAGTATAGCTAGTTGCCTTCTCACCACAGCTTACCGTACGGAACAGGTAAAACTAAGACTAAGGCTAGCTGCCTTCTTATTACGGTATACTATATAGAATAGGTAAAACTAAGACTAAGGCTAGCTGCTTTCCTATTACAGCTTATTATATAGAATAGGTAAAATTAAGATTAAGGCTAACTACTTTCTTATTACAGCTTACCGTTTAGAATAGGTAAAACTAAGACTAGGGCTAGTTACCTTCTTATTATAGCTTGCTGTATGTAACAGGTAAAATTAACACTAGTGTGGCTAGTTGCCTTCTTATTACAGCTTACTGTATGGGGTTTGCATTTGTTAATTGTACAGTGTAGGTAATAGTTAGTGTAGCTGGTTACCTTCTCATTACAGCTTCCTTTTTACACCGTATGGAACAGGTAAAACTAAGACTTACGTAGTTAGTTACCTTCTCACTACCTTTATTAATTGTACAGTATAGATAGTAATACTTTTTATTTTATTTATATATAGGTTTATATTAGTTAATTTAAGTTACAGGTAGTACTTTTTGTTTTTATTTACGTATAGGTTAACTTTTATTAATTATACAGTGTAGGTAATAATACTTTTTATTCTTATTCGCGTATAGGTTAGCCTTTATTAATCGTACAGCGCAGGTAGCAGTTAGTGTAATTAGTTACCTTCTTATAATAGCTTACTTGCTATACGGAATAGGTAAACCTAAGACTAATGTCTAAGGCTAATATAACTAATTACCTTCTTATTATAGCTTCCTTTTTAAGTTAACATTTCTTAATTATATAATAAGGAATATTATTTTTATATAAGTTAGGATTTATTACAGATTCTTTTTACAGTACTGTATGTAAGGTTATTAAGATATTAACGGGATTATTAAATAATATTAAAAAAAGAAAGTAAGGCTGTAAATTCAGGCTGTTATTATTATAATTTGCTGTCGTATAACGGTTATATTACCTTACCCCCACCCTTACTCCTCTATCTCCTCCTCCTCTCCCTTATCCTCCTCCTCTCCCTCTTATATCTCCTCCTCTTTACCCTTATCCTCCTCATCTTTACCGTCGTCTAACTCCTCCTCCTCCTTACTGTTATCTAACTCCTCTTCCTCCTTACTGTCGTCCGACTCCTCCTCCTCCTTACTGTCGTCTGACTCCTCCTAACCTAGTATCTGGCTTTATAGTCTTAATACTTACAGTTTCTATAAGCACCCTTAAATTAGTCTGTTATACGACAGTTTGTGAAAAGTCCTTTAACTAAGTTATAGGTATAGTCGAAGCACTATATTATACTACCCTAGCTTTAGATTAACACCACGTTTAGGTAGCTAAGACGGTTTAAGATATTAGTAAGGTTTAGAT
>Ga0247760_1000280_pt1 | contig 57128 bp, 60 predicted proteins | sample UWRJL171409R4_FD_179936 | JGI IMG/M metagenome (GOLD analysis project Ga0247760, IMG submission 179936) | Plant litter microbial communities from Arlington Agricultural Research Station in Wisconsin, United States - UWRJ-L171-409R-4 | ecosystem: Environmental > Terrestrial > Plant litter >...
GGCCGGCTGCGAGTGGGGCCGCGATTGCTGGGGGGAGATGTACAACTTCCGGGAGCTCAGCTACTACCTCAACCGCAACGTATGGGAGCTCTTCAAAGAAGATCTCGTGGCCGTTCTCTGGTTCAAGTTGACAGGTCGGAAAGTCAAGCTCTAGCCAGATGTCTGACATGATACCCACGACGATCCATTCTTCCACTTAAAAAGGGCGACAATGTGCTCATTATCACGGGGGAGGATGTTCTCCTCGGCCCCGCTGTTTTACTACGACCCATTCTGTTTGCATTACGGCGTCACGGGAAACATATGTGCCAAGAGCACGCCCCCCACCTGTTGGCGCCATATTCATCGGCCCCGAGCAGGATTCGGCGTTGGTTGTTGTTCTATTCGCTACACATATTGATATGCCTGCCAAAAAACCAGGCTTTTTTTCTCTCGGACCAGTGCGCACTTGCGCAAGGCGGAGTAAGGATAAAGGGAACACGGATTTCCAATATGCATCTGTACCGGAGTACCATCTATGCCCTTGGCATTTTCAGCTGGGTGAGCAGGACATATGTCCTTAACAATTAGACAATAGGGGTATGAGGAAGCGGACAGCGTCCGCGAGGGACGACATAGAAATGATGGACGAGGCGAAGCAATAATGTCTTTTGGCGGAGTACCGTCGGTTTCACCAGCTTTGAGCCAATGCAACGTGACTATCAAGCTTGTGAACGTTTAGAAGGAAGTGAGTTGGGGGGCTCCAAGCTAGCTACATCCCAGCTAGGGACGAGATGGAGGAAATATTGGCCACAAGTTTGAAGCCTGACTCGATTTAGAGCTTAGCGCGAGTCACCTCAACTGTGCTTGCCTGCCCGTCAAAGTGCCCTTGTTAGTCTCACGACATGTGCTTGATGTAGAGTAAAGAGATACACATCATCAAAAAGCAGGCCGTGTGCCACGGCAGGCAATTGACAGTTGCCAGATCTCGGGATCTGAGTGGGTGGGTGGTTGACCGTGTGCGCTCGTGTATCAAAACCAAAAGATCTCGGATGTATGTGGTGAAACCGTCTGGTCATATTTAGGACTGGCCACCGTTTGTCTTGACGTAGTGCCTTAGGTCGTGTAGGATGACTTTCCTCGGGCAACTTTCAAGCTCAGACAAAGTCCAGGCCCTTGGGAGTCGGGAAATTTTGTGGGCCCGGGGGCTGCGAGACGTCCTAGCCAGTCAGGTGCCCTTTTCACTTATAAAGGTAAAGGCAGGATTGATTGGTTCTGGCGGCTCCAAAGGACGACCCAGGCGTTTCGTTGGAGCCTGTGCTTTCCACAGCCAAATTCACAGCTCAACCTGGAAATATTGACAACCCGCCCACATCGAATCATCCCGGGCGCCCAGCGACTCTCCACAATGTCGAAACAGACCGGGGGCGATGGGATACCGCCGCGGCTACGTGGTTGTTTCTTGTTTCCTGTTTCCTTGTGTTCGGTTCCAATCGCATGGGATCCCTAGATCCCTTTGAAGCGCCCCATTTAGATATATTCGGAAACGGCCGTTGTTACCCCAATAGCTTCTGATAGGTGTCAGTACAATGGCGACTGGCTTCTCTGCGGCCGAGATGGTTGGAACTCGGGGTGAAGCCTGGGCATCCTATAAGACCCCGTGTCTCCATCTGCGACATGCTATTCCATCTCGCACCTAGATCCTATCTGCGGTTTCCTTATTGTCTAATTGATCTTATAGACCCTTCCACTTCTTCGTGACGGGAGAGCCCCTAGAGTCGAGCCGACCAGGTCACACACGGAGACAACGCCATTGTCCACCCCAGTCACTTTCGCCTATTGTTCCTATTCACTGGCTTATTCAAGCCTATTGTCTGACTGGAAGTCGTTCTTTCACACGTGCCTCGATCTCTTTATTCATGGATATCATCCGCCTGGCCTATTCATTGTAAAACTGGCCGCCTGGGAAACTACCTACGCTGGATCAGCCCCTCCCATCCGCTCGCTGGTCCGATATATTAACGGCGAAGGAACCCATCGAAAGACGACCTCAGTAACTCAGCCAAATATCACAACACCACGCAAGACACAAACCATTCAGCCCGACAATGATCATCACGGCCACCCTACTCCTGGCTGCGGCGGCAGCCGCCCCTGTAGCCGCCGGCATTCCACAAGGCACAACAAACTACACCCTCGTTGACTCCTTCACCCCCAGCAACTTCTTCCAGGAGTTCAATTTCTTTAGTGGCGGGGACCCCACCAACGGATTCGTTGACTATGTCGATGCCGCAACGGCGAGCCAGGCAGGACTGGCTGGCTACGCAAGCGACGGTGTCTACCTCGGCGTCGACTACAAGAACAAGGTGTCGATGAACACAACGGCAGGAGGACGGCAATCCACCCGTGTCGAGTCCAAAAAGTCCTGGACCAAAGGCCTATTCATCGCCGACATTCGACACATGCCCTCTGGCGCGGGCGACTCCAAATCCTGCGGTCTCTGGCCCGCCTTTTGGTTCCTGGGACCGAACTGGCCCGAGAACGGCGAGATCGACATCATCGAGGGAATCAACACCCAGCAGTCCAACTTCGTGGTCCTGCACACGGCCAAAACCTGCAAAGTCGCCAACACCGGCGCCCTCGCCAGCACAAAACTCCTACTGCCAGAATGCCAGGGCCACATCGGCTGCAAGCAACAGCCCCAAGGAGAACACACGTTCGGCGCGGGGTTCAACGCGGCCGGTGGCGGCGTTTACATCATGGAGTGGACAGACCAAGCTATATCAACCTGGTTCTTCCCGCGTGGAAACCCCATCGCAAACTCCCTAACAACCGGCGCCAACAGCACTCTCTCTGCCCCTGACCCGGCCAAGTTCGGGCAGCCCCACGCCAAGTTTGTCGGGGACGGCTGTTCTATCCAAGACAGCTTCAAGGACCAGAGTATTATCATCAATACCGCCCTGTGCGGCGACTGGGCTGGCAAGGACTGGACCAAGGACGCAACCTGCAAGACTCTCGCCCCTACGTGCAACGAGTTCGTGGCGAACACTCCTGAAGCCTTCACGAATGCGTATTGGGTTATCAACTCTATTCGCGTCTTCCAACAAGGGCAGCAGCAAAAGCCCAAAGTGCCATACGGGCGAAGGGGTGCACAGGCCGTTTCGTTTTCGGCTTGATGAAGGGGGATGGTTATTCGGGCTGGCTACCGGATCTACAGAGCAGGTCCTCGGTGGATCAAGCAACGTTCAATTTCAACGGATAGAGAAGGGGAATGCATGGCAGTTGGCGTTCAGGATTGGGAACTTATGGAATCTAGAAGTTTAGACCCGGCGTTTTTGTTTCGGTGAAATGTGAGGAATAGTAATGTATATCGTTGGCTGGGATGCCTATTTGTCTTTTGGGGGGGAGAGGGGTGTGCTGGTTGTCGCGTCATCTTCTTGTACATACGGTATTATTGTCTGGCCGTTCCTAAACTACTCGAAACCTCTATGTAGCTGTCTCGGCCCATGCTGCGATGGTTTCGATGCCCTGCCGCCGACCAGGGTTCCCGTGCTCTTTGGTGAACCCAGTGGTGACTGGAACACCACACTGATTATACACTGGGATTGATACCACAAAAAATAATGCGTTCCACCCCAGTCTCGCTAAAAGATACCTTGTCCGACCAGAAAGGCGTTTCCTGGTGGTCTCGTAACAACTGTCTTCATCATGTGGCACCCATCGGTGGCATTTTAAGAAGTGCTTTTTGGAACTCCCTCCATGTCAGCCCTTCCCGAATGTTGACGCAACGTCTCCCAGTCCTGTGTCTCAAGCCCGGTTTGGGAGAAACAAAACCCGGGGAGATAGTGGCTAGGGATATCTGTACGTGCCTTGACAAGTCGGAATCGGCAATAGTCTCGATAAACGTCCATATAAATGCTGCTTCTGATCTGGGGGGGCTGTTCTTGTATTCATCTCTGTAGTGCAACAACAGGGCCCTGAGGTCATTCCCAGGAGGAAGCGGCGCCTGTTTCTTCTTCGCTGCATGAGATATTTCGCTCACTGCTCGGCGGATCTTTTCCCGTCGGGGGGCTTTGCCGACGATGCTAACTTGGCTCGCATACTCAGAAGCGGTTTGGGGGCTCATCTCAGAAGTAGCAACAACTATGCCTGTGAGGTTTTATTATTAGGAGGTGTCCAAAGACGCTGGTAGATTACGATCACCTACGCGGTAAAATCTCCTCCCCCTCATTGCCACCGCAGTGGTTATCGGCGCAGTCAGAGCAAGGGTAAGGGTGTGACTCAGCATCAGAATGACCCGGCCATTGCACCGACTCGTCTTCTTGCCGTGCAAGAAGCTGGCCAAGGATATTTGCTGTGCCTTGGGGCAACTCCTGGCGAGCCTCTGCTAGGATGCCCATTTGGTTTTCGAGAGCAGCGAGCTTCTGCTCCGAACTTGCCTTGTTTGCCCTGAGTTCCCGAAGCTCACCTTGAAGGGACTCGATAGCTTCGAGCGCGGCGCCGTATTGATGTCGGACAGAGTTTATGTCCTTGGAGACGAGAGTGTTGATTCCCTCCATTCTCTCTTGTAGCAGCTCGAACCTATTGTTCATGCTGGATACCGTAGTGGAGACCTTATCGATGCTAGATCGCACTTCGTGCTGCAGTAGAGGCAGGGCATCTTGAAGTGGACCGAATCTGTTCATTTCAGAGCTAAGCTGCTCTAACCTTGCCTTCGATTCGGCAGCAGTGGCCATGACGAGCTGTTGGTGACTCGAGAGATCGTGTTGTAGCCCCGCGAGAGACCTGTTGATCTGCTTGCCCTGTTCGTCGAGGGCTCGTTTCATTAAGTCAAGTTCGCGGCCGGTATGCTGCGTGCTAAGGTAGCCTGCCCAGCCGATGCTTAGAGCATCGTTCAAGTCATCTGCCTTGAGGGGGGCGGGGTGGAACTCTGTCGAAAACTCAGATACCTGCGAGGACAGTTGCGTGTCACGCAGTGGAGGCCACTCGACTGCCGTAGACGTATCGGATAACTGGGACGACATGAGGAATAACAATGAACACGTAATATTCGTTGGACACCAGCACCCGTTAACGGCCCAGTACCCCAATACAATGAAGTTTTATCAATGATCTGCCAAGGCCTCCAACTGCCCAGGTGGTGTCTAACAGTTGTCTGTTACGATGGAAGTCGCGCCCCGGGCACCCAAACGTCAAGGATTCGGTATAGAGGAAGGAACAGCCAACACCGGTCCAATCCGAAAACATAGGAGATGGAAATAATGACCAAGGAGTAGGAGCCCGGTTCCTTCTCTGGCTTAGCGTCCAACCGAGTGTTGTTTTGTAAAACATGAACCAGGGCATCCCCAAGCTGCTCCTCAAAATATAACCTGCCGTCCCTCGCTCTTTTTAGCATGGAGGCCTGTAACTTCGACATGGAGTCGGCGAATATCATGTCCGGTGGCCTAGGCGATCAAGTCTGCATATAATCCAGTACCTTTTTGCACCATTTGAAACCCTCACGGCAACTACAATACCGATCATCAAAACCCCCGAATGGCTTCTACCGATGACAAAGAGTCGTCCTGCTTTACAGCAGGGTATCGGATTTCGCCACGGACCACGAAAAATAGGTAACAAGACATTCTTTCGCCTGCAACGTCTTCTTTACGTTCTCGAAAGACCACAGCAATGTATTTGGCTCACAAAAAAAGAAATTGGACAATTAAGAAGCCTAGAAGCTCAGGCTTTCTTGGGCCTGGCAATTCAGGCAGCAAGGCGTTGAGAAGGCGTTGACTTGCTGCGGGGAACGTCTGGCGTCTGGGACATAATTGGGTGCTGTAAGTGGGGCGGGCCAGCTTGGGTTTAAACCAGAGCAGCCGTTCACCTCCACCTCCAAGCTCCCTCCCGTTCATCATCTCTTCCAACAAAACATTCCATCAACCATCCATCTATTCCATCGAGCTTGTTGAGCTCGGTCAAATTCCATCATGGAAGCGACCGCTCTCTCTGCGAAAAACCTCAAGTCCTTTCCGCTCGCGGCTCTTTGCCAGCTTCTCAACGACTGAGAACACCGGCCACTTCAACGCGAGCGGCCAAGCTGTTCGCTATTAAACATGGCTACCTCCAATGACGTCTCTTGCTAGGTGTCAAGGTTAGTTTCCGAGGACCCTTGACAATGTGCTTGCCATCTCTGACACGTATCCACTCAGCCGTCCGCAGGCGGCCATGATGGTCACGTATTGCAATTCATGATGGATCGAGGTGCCCCCTATAATGGCACCGACTCGGCCGCAAACGATCCAACCTAGTGTCATTTTGCGACCAACCAGTAGCCGCCGGTCGTCCTGGGCAGGGACGGGGTAAAAGGCCCATGGGTGTAGTTGGTATGGTTCGGAATGCCAACTACGAGTTTATGATCTGTCAACGAATGTATGGCTGCGTTAGTAGAGGGTTGTACGATATCCAGCTGCCATTTGAGTAAGTCAGCGCACATGCTTCTCATACCCGCGGATGCTGACGGTCTCTCAAACAGTAATGTCACCTAGAAACGGTCCTCCCCAGAGGCGTTGAGGCACTGGCAAGAGAAAAGTCGCACGACTTATGAACACCGTACAATGGGATATGAACGGCATCTACTCAATTTCGACTCGGGTATGCATCTCACACATCACTCACTCGCCACATACAACGGCGGGTTGATGGTAATAAAATGATTCGCGGTGTCGGATTGATGTATTACTTGGCGTATGGTCACGTTTGAAGCATACGGGGTTCATCCTGCGTATTGCGTTTGTACGTCCCCCAGATTGTTAGGCTGGTGTTTGATGCTAATACTGCCTCTAGTGAAAGCGACTTCTTTTTCTCTCCCATCATTGTCCTGGGCATGACATGTGAGTATTCGATTGGAGGGGATTTCTTCCTGTTTTGTCCTTCCATTTCTTGTCTCGGGAGTCCAGACCTGAGACAGTCGTTCCCCCTCTGCCATAAAGAAATATCCCAAACGGAGAACATTAGCTGATACCAACTACAGTAAAAGGCCCAAGGAGACTGACCGTGAATCTGTCGCCCTCCCCAGGTTCTGAACAGAGGTCAGTCGACCGAGGATATTGTGCTCTATTCTCGGTGATTTAGAGTTCTTCTATGGCTGGCCGCTTGATTTCATAGCGGCTGCCGTGACCAGAATTCGAAGGACGCAGATTGCGTCCGTGTTTGTACGGCTGCATGTATTGTAGCCGTACTAACAACAAAGGCAGCATGGCCGCAGACAGATCTTCTTGTCCTGCTGGACTGGTTACAACAGAGACTTGAGACTTGTCGATGGCCGACCCGTGTCTGAGGATGCCCGTCGTATTGGTTGGTCTTTTAATGACCACGGAGCTACATTATTTGGCTGCCGTCAGCATGGCGGTGTCTATCTCACTCACGGCTCATAGGATTGAGCATACAGAGATGTTTTTTTCTTTACACAGGATCTGTGGGCTGGGTGTTGCTGGGTCATACAGTAAAACATAACCATAGTGCGGGCAAACGAGCTCGCATTGTTGGGGCGCCACGACCATCGGGAAGGTTTTCCGAACATTTCGTGGCGCCGATCCCATCAAGGCGGGATCCCTTCTGAAGGAGAGAAGCGCGATAGTAAGAGCGATATGCCTGGACACTCTTCTCGCGTTGCACCACAGACAATAACGACGTGGGAAGAGTACACAGCAGAGGCTACTTTGCTCCGGAGCCAGCGTCTCGGACTCGGCCGGTATGTCTTACTTCCATTTCAGGGAATGTTGCTGACTTGATGACCTTTGCAGAGGGGGATCTTTTAGACAGATGACTCACACCGCGGATTGTTATTGCTCCGCGGTGCCGGTTTGGTCTTGAACGCTTTGATTGTGGGGGTGCAAAAGCACCCTGGGCGAATGGGTTGGTCGCGTCTCCTTGTGGAACAGTATCGCTACATGTCGTGCTGTTTCCAACGCCCAATACTCGTTTTCCCCGCAGCACTCTAGCTCACTCGACAAAGGGAGCCTTCTGGCTAGAAATTCGTGTCGATGATGAGGAGGGATGACGATGGTGATTCTCTATCGGTAGATATCTTCGAATTTGAGTTGGACATTGGCTCCCAACATCAGTCCTTTCTCGCTCAACGTGGCACGTGACTATGATGCAAGACCTATTTCCGCCGTAATAAACGCCGTCACTTATTTATTAGACAAACAGACTACCTGGACCAAACTTCCTCGGGAACTCGACATTTTTATCGACGTGAACCCAGCCGCGATGTCTCAGATCTCCACCACTGTATTTGACCTCCTGGAACTCACAGGCAAGGAGTTAGACGAAATCACCATTCGCAAGATCAAGAGCTTAGCGGGACACCAGAAGCTCTTCTTCGGCAGGAAGAAAGAAAACCACAACATTGGTGTCTTGTGCACACGTACATTACCGCTGTGAGCCCGGGCATTTGGGAATGGGCTAACTAACATTCAACCTTGCAGAATGGGCGTCGCCAAACGCGGCGGGGGCGTATAAATCCTCGGGACTTGCTGGCGCCAAAGAGACGGCCGTGTTCGAAATGGAGGCAGCCGCCATTGAGCCGCTTGCGGCGCCATGCACGGAGGTATTTACGGCGTATGGAGCTGAGAGCGGGTTTCTGGACAATGCGAAGAGGTTTGCGCAGGCGCTCGGTGCCGAGAAGCCCAATGGGTATTTTGGGAGCGCGGTAGGGGAGGGAGTCGATGGGGAGGGAACGGTGATGATGTTGCTTGGCTGGGAGAGCGTGCAGGCCCATGGGGAGGCGAAAGGTGTTGATGGTGGAGGTGGGTCTTCCTGGATGGATGTGGGAGGGTTACCGACTGCGGCTGACGGGTTTGGCGGACAGTTATCCAAAGGAATATCCATGAGCTCAGGAGCCTGAGAAGGTATGCTTGTTCTGTTCTGTTCTGTGCTGGCGTTGAGTTGCTGATGGTGGGTTGGGCAGATCAGTGGATTTGTTCCATGTTGAATTCAAGGAGCTGTGAGGGACGGGGGCATCCCGTCGTCAGTGTTATTCCTTCCACGCCGCAGCGTGGATCTGACACAAGCATCCTCAAACGAGACAGCAAGAAATTGAGAAATATTTGGAGATTAGCAGGGCAGCATAGGTTCAAGTGGCTGAGTTTGAAGAGCTTTGAAGCAAGCCTCGTGCGAGTCGGGCAAGCCCGAGTGGCTATTTCATCTTGGCTGTGCCATGATGCAGGCATGTGCCGGCTCGGTCGTCCAGCATGGAACCATGGGACGATCTGCTCCGCAACAGGGTCCGTGGAGAGGAGCGGGGGAGGGGCCACCTATGCTCCCGTTCCCCGCGCGAAGTTATACCCCCTCAACAAGCCCCTTTTGATTACGGGTCATCGTTTTACCTTGAACGGCCCAGGGCTCGGCAACACTTGAATACCCGGTAGGGCATGGCGTTGCGCGCGCCCTCACCTCACCATGGCCAAGCATCTTCATCCTGCGGTTGCAGTGTTTGTCCAGACATCTCACGAGCGTCGATTTCCTGACGCAGTCCCTCAATTGGTTCCCGCAGAGACGACGCAGATACAAAGTCAACAAATATGGCCGGCAAGACCGGCGAGACCGGCGAGAATGCCCCGAAGGGCGGCGACTACCGCCAGCACCTTCCCGATATCTCAATCCCCCGGTTCGCGATGATGCAAAAGCAGGATGCTCACGAGTACGCCAAGGACTTCGTTGAAGGAGGGAAGCCTCCGTGGCTTCATGCTTTGTACCTCCACTGGCGCGAGTTGTTCAAGGAACCCTTTAAGGGGGTGACCAGCGACGGTATGTCATGGCGCATCATTCCCTGCCCTCCCGGAGGCACATCGCGGCTGACCCAGTGCCGTGCTCCTTAGGCCGCGTGCATCCGGGTCTCTTCGGACTCCAGGATGAAGGCATGCCGATCAACGCCATCGTCACGGCAGCCAACAACCTACTGACCAAGCTCTCCCCCGAGCAACTATCCGAGGTGCGCTACCACATCGACTCGCCCGAGTGGCGCTCGTGGTCCAACCCCGAGTTTCTGCTCAGCAACAAGGGCGTCCGCCTGGACGAACTCACCCTTGAGGTGCGCGACGCCGTGCTCGCCACCATCGAAGCAGCCCTCTCCCCTGAAGGCTACGCCAAAGCCCTCGGCGCCATGCGGATCAACGGCTTCCTCGGCGACCTTGTGCAGGCTCCCCGCGTGTGCAACGAGTTCTCCTACAACTTCGTCCTCTTCGGCGAGCCCTCCGCAACCACGCCATGGGGATTCTCCTTCTACGGCCACCACCTCTGCCTCAGTGTCTTCCTCCACCGCACCCAGGTCATCATCTCCCCCTGGTTCACCGGTGCGGAGCCCAACCTGATCGACACAGGCCGCTATGCAGGCACACGCATCCTCCATGAGGAAGAGCGCCTCGGCCTCGCCCTGATGCAAAGCCTCCCCGCGCCGCAGCAGCAAGCCGCCCAGATCTTCAAACTCCTCCGCGACCCATCCATGCCCCACGGTCGCTGGAATCATGACGACCAACGACACCTCTGTGGCGCCTATCGCGACAACCGCATCGTCCCCTACGAAGGTATCCTCGTCTCCTCCATGGACACGGAACAGCAATCCCTCGTCCTCGCCATCCTCGAACAATACCTCCTTTACCTCCCCTCGGTAGCCCGCGCTGTCCGTCTACAAAACATCCAGAGCTGGTTCCACGAAACTCGCTTTTGCTGGATCGGGGGCTACGGCGACGCCGACCCCTTTTACTACCGTATTCAGAGCCCCGTCGTCATTGTCGAGTTTGATCACCACTCCGGTGTATTTTTGACAAATAGTGAACCCGCAAAGTTTCATATTCATACGCTGTTGCGGACGCCTAACGGAGGTGACTATGGCATGGCATTGCGGCCACTGATAGCAGGAGGGGTTGAGCAGGCGTTTGTATGGGAGGAGAGGTGATTGATAACCCTAACAGCCTCGATCAGAAGCGATGCCAGAAAATAAAGCACGGATGCGTGGCTTGGGGCGGGGCCTAGGCAATATAATGTCAATGTCAAAAGGTTTTGTGTGTGGTGTTTCCGAAATTTGCAACATGGAGCTCTAGCCCCTCGAACAATGCGTAAATGGGAACGCCCATACTAGAAATATATTTGTAGCCCCGTGGCTTGATATCAACAAGCCAAACCCCATCGCTGGTCACTCATCTAATTTACGAGTGAACCCCTGGGTAGGAGACCCCAGTTGCCTCCGCATGAGCACTTCCTTTGCTGCGCTAGGACAAACGTAAAGCCCGGCCTGTTGCCAAACACATCCTCCATCACGGACGCGCAGCGCACACATCGCCTCCACTGCGGCCCTGCATCCTCGCCAGATCCGTTTGCCGCACTGCCGTCACCTGAACCCTTCGGCATGCCGCTGTGGCCGCTAACAAGGGCAACCCTTTTGAAAACATCGATGTATTCCCCCTTGGCTTTTTTTCGTGCGATGCTCCTAGGATCGTCTTCTACCTCGAGTAGCTCGAAGTTTCCAAAGTACAGCTTGGCTGGGTCCGTCTGGCTTCGAAATGCCTCCACGTTCGTCTTGAAGAACCTCAGCAACATATCGCGGAAGGAGGGCGGCGGGTTGCCAGCTAGTAGCATATCTAACTCGCTGTGCGCCTGCGCCCTCTTGACGACCTGATCCTGTCCCTGCTGTCCAGACTTTGGGTCTTGTTGTGACCTCAGGGCGAGGCCGGCAAGGGATTTCTGGTAACTGGTTCGTATTTCCTGGCTCAACGAGGCGATGAGCTTCTCAAACTCGACGACTTTTACCAGGCTCGAGCTTGTAGCGCGTTGCATCTTCATGTAGGCAACGTATAAGACTGGTGTTGGCCTGGCAGCAACGGCAGCCGGGTCGCCATCTTTTAGACTCTGCGCGACCTGCCTTTCGTAATATTGAGTCGCCCGATTGCTGAGGGCCTCGAGGTGTATCAGCCGACGGCAGGCTGCCGACAAGAAACCTCGCGTTGAGGAACACAGCAACAAATGCAAAGACACATCACCCCGAGACTGCATGTAGGTAGACAGTTCGGGGAAGCGCTTCGGGTCCTCCAGAAGAGTGCCAAACATACGGTCGTCTAAGAGGTTGAAGATGCAATCTGACAACCACGAGAGCAGATCAACGGCCCATTTGGCACATCCGGCGAGTGCTTCAACAACTTCTGGGTCGTCCAGAGGACTCAACTTCTCCTTGAGGTTGACCGGTGTGTTGTTGGCAATGGTGATAAGGATGACGATGTTTCTGACATTGAGCGCCAGCATGGCAAATTTGCCGCCGAATGAGCGCGGCTGAAATTCACCGTGGAAACCCAGGTGATTCAGAATGCTCAGGCAGAATTGTAAGTGATGGTTTCGAACGAGTTGGTCATGGTGGCTTTCCTCGGAGTAGTCAACTGGCACCTTAACCATGTTGATAATGGACCTGACCCAAGTGAACGCAAAATCTGTAAATTGAGCTGTCAGACGGTATTTTTCGCGAAGCCGTCACTACAACATACCTGATTTCTGTGTGAATGGGCGGGCAATGGCCAAGATGTCGTCGCAGTTCATCTGGTGATATGCCGCGGGGCTTATAGAGATGCTCAAGGCTGCTAATATGGCACTATACTGGTCTGTATCCGGATGGTTAGCGCTACATGGAATGCCAAAACCTGGGCTATCTACGTACTGCCTTGCAACGCTGTATTGGCGTCTTGCATAGGGTAATGCATCCTGTTCCACTTTATAGACGCATCTTCGCAGACTTGGACGAAGGAACAGTTTGTCGGGGAAAACGCAGCTTGAAGACCTGGAACACGATGTCAGAGGGAACTCCCCACTTGGGCGGAAGGCTGGCCGGTGCTCACATGTAGTCTCATTAGTGAATTGGAAACCAACTTGGTGTGGACTCATGATGCTGTTTACGTTGTGCTCGTTGAATATCTCATTCATGGTGACGCGGTCGCGATATTGTACTGTACCATCGCTGAAGGCAAAGCAGATTACCTTGCCTAAGTGCATCGTATGTATAGAAATGACAACCTTCGCCACCACAATGGAGTCTAATTTGCGCAGTCGGGTCATGGGCTATCGTCGAGGTCAGTAATGGTGGAAGAAGAGCGGCTGGTATCCATGGTGGGCCTTACGGGAAGCTGGGGCGTCGCGCCGGGCTTCGAGCCCAGTTGGTCGAATGCGCCATGAAGGGACTGCGGCTGATCGCTAAGGACTTCCCATCGATCTATTATGCTTTGACACTCCTGGTTGTACAGAGAACCATCCTGTGGTACATGAGACCGCACGGTCAGAACAACAGGAGGGGTTTCGGAGGATGAATTGTTGACCAAGGAAGGGAGCATCTCGATATGTGAGAGCTCAGCCATCGACATGTCAACAACTGACTCTCCAGGGCCGTGCTGGAACCAGCTTGTCACTGCGACATTCTTCTCCATCAAAGATGGGCTGAGATGCATGCTCCCCGGGGGGGCTTGGGCTTGCTTGTCCGCAGGCTGCGGCGTGCCCCATTGAACCGAAACCCGAACAACCCGAAGCTGCCTCGAGGATGTCGCAAGCGCAATAAGGAGCGAATCTACCATGGTGTCAGTCGGGCACACGATATAGGGGGATAGCGACGAAGGAAAGACAGGAAGTACTCTTGTCAGAGCATATAGATGCATGCGTGATGAGATCATCTGAAGATGTCACGCTCTCCAGTTCTAACGAAGTTTCCTCAATGCGGTTGTTGTTTTGGGAAAAGAGGAGCTTGAGGAAACCGCCGGTCGTGACACACAATAGCGCACTCTTTCCGCCATTGGGGTGGCATGGACCACCGGACATGGCGACGGTATTCTCGAACTTGTACTCGGACTGTGACCATACAGCCGGGCCGTACATAATGTGGTATTGTCTCCCGGGGGTTAACAGGGGCAACCAGTAGCAGCCGACAACGGCGTGCAGGTCATCGACGACATCGGCGTCCCATTTGCGGGTCGTGTAGGGGCGGTTTAGGGTAATGGAGAAACTCAGGATGGAGATGCGGCCAACGGCATCAATGACGGCAAGCTCGGGACTCGAAGTCGGGGCCCAGGCCAGATGGACGATGGGGACACTGCCAGAGACAGGCGAGGGGGTGGAGTAAGGGGTAGGGGCGCTGAGGTCCCAGGCACCTGTGTCCGGATGGCAGCGCAGGAACCGGAGGTCGATGGAGGCGGCATCCTTGGAGACGGAGGCGATGGTGCCCTGGCGGGACCAGGCGATGGCTTGACAGCAGCCTCGGGTGCGCAGCTCGTCCAGGCGCAGTTGCAGCTGTTTGCTGGGCGGTGGGCGGCCGATGACAGGATCGCCAAATAGATCAACCTCATCTAGACCCATGGTGCCGCCAATGCCATCCATGCCGCCCATGTCGGCGTCCAGGAGGAGCCCCGGCATTTCGTGAACACTCATCCCAAACTCCGAACTAGTCAACTCTCACTGGCCCCGCCCACACGGCGCGCTACACGACACGGCGCAACTGTCTGTCGATGGCTGCCGCACAGTTTTAGGCCACCCAGGGAAGTGGTAATAAATATCGCGTCGCCAGCCTGACCACTGGCCATTCCCCCCCTCACGTGAGGGAAATTTCGGGGGTTGAACTGTGTCTGTGGCCGCTGCGTGTGTGTTCCTCCTCCCTTGGTGCTGGCTGTAAGTTCAGTCCCGCGTTTCCAAAGGATTGGCCAAAGGGAGAGGGGCAGAAACAAGAAATGGGGAGCGTGCAAAGCTTCTTATTGTCGCAATAAAAGGAGGGGTCACGATGCTACCACCATCAAAGTCATACAGTGTAGCTCAAACAACTTGCTGAAGTAAGTGGGCTCGCGAGCTTGCTGCAAGGCTGCCATTATCTTATTGCGTACATCCATAATCCGTAGTCCGCTAATCTTGGCCCGGGGAGATAGCGGCAGATGTGGAGACAAGCCACACCACATTTTCGGCCCCACGGCTTAGCTCGCTCGTCTTGTCGGCCATTTCAGCCACCGCTTGGCAACAGCCCTGGTTTGCTGTGTACGGGGCGGGGGAGCCGGCTTGATTTAGCGCTGTCTGGGGTTTCCATTGTCTCCGAGCAACGAGCCGCTCCTTCTGCATCTTCAGAATGTTGCGCCCTGAGCACTCTGGCGGCCACGGCAGACCTCAGGTTGAGTCAACAGCATGTCTTCTTGAGGAGGCCAGATGTCTGCCTGAGACCAACCTTCACAAGAGTACCCGGTGACTTGAGAAGAAGTCATTTCGGACAAGAGATCAAACAATGAATATTGCATGACTGAAGAGCAAAAGAGCAACCATGAGTAATGTGTCCACGGAACCAAAACCTTTAAAACTGGCGCCTGCGGATGAGCCACGTAATGGCGGCCTCTGCGCTTTCCATTTTACCAGATACTTTTGCTGTGTGCGCATCCACGTTCTCGGACCGCTGTCATGTGCGTTGAGCCCGTTCGTTGCTTTGACCAGCGAACAATTTTCCACAATATCCAACGCGGCCTTGCGGTCCAGAGTCTCAGGCACGCAACCCAGCCCCAACTTCCACAACCGACCTCTCCCTCCAACTCCGGGTCGGTCGCAGCCCCGGTGAAGAACGCCCATTGCTTTCACCACAACATTGGAACACCACCCACTCCTTTCAACACCCATTGCCGCGCAAAATCGCGCGTAGAAGCGCGATCAAAGATCCTTTTGTATCCCTTGTCGCATTTGTGAAAAACAGTCGAATTTCCGGCACAGTCATGGTCTCTGTTTCTTCTCTCGCCCACGCACCCGACCTGACCTTCCTCCACCGCAATTGAACAGGCGCTCCAGTTCCCAGACTGCAATCCACAAGATGGAGTCCTTACAGCAGCCACCTTCATCACCGCCATCTTCTCCGCCATCCTCTCCACTCTCCGTCTTGTCCAAATCCCCCTCGATCCCTTCGTCTCCGCTCGCGATGGACGTCTCGAGAAGGTATCCCTCCCCCAGTTCGAGCACCATTCCCTCAGGGAGCGCATCGCCAATGAAGCCTTCCGAGTTGTCAGACGCGACCGAGGAGATACAGGTGCGCATCGACGGGCCTCCTCCCAAGCGGCGCCGGATCGCCGCTCCGCCCGGCCCTCGAACCACCGCCTATGTCGACCTTGAGGCCCGCAGCGACAAGGAGGATGAGCAGCTCGATAGGCTTCTGTCGGCGCTTCGTAGAAAGAAGAAGATCGTCGTAATTGCCGGTGCTGGTATCTCTGTATCTGCAGGCAGTGAGTTTTTTTTTTGGTTGTTGTGCAGGCGCAACATACGAGACCATCTTTGCTAACATAGGACCAGTTCCCGACTTTCGTTCGTCGACCGGCCTTTTCACCACCCTCCGTGGCCAACACAAGCTCAAGGCCTCCGGAAAACATCTCTTCGACGCGTCTGTGTACAAGCACGACTCGTCGACAGAATCTTTCCACACCATGGTTCGCGAGTTGGCCCATCTGACATCCAAGGCGTCGCCCACACCCTTTCACCACATGTTAGCTTCTATTGCTAAAGAAAAACGGCTCTTGCGTCTGTATACCCAAAACATCGACAGTATTGATACGCAGATGCAGCCTCTCAATACCACCGTGCCCCTGAACGCAAAGGGACCCTGGCCCACCACTATTCAATTGCACGGCGGGCTGGAACAGATGGTATGCACGAAGTGCGGACACCTCCAGCCCTTCAATGCATTGCTTTTCGAAGGCCCAGAACCCCCGCTCTGCGGAGCGTGCAAAGCAGAGGACGAGGTTCGGACAACGTTTGCTGGAAAGCGTAGCCATGGCATTGGCAGACTACGGCCAAGGATCGTGCTCTACAACGAGTACAACCCAGACGAGGAAGCCATTGGAATGGTGTCCAAGGCAGACTTGCGAAGAGTACCAGATGCTGTAATTGTGGTGGGTACGAGCTTGAAGATCCCTGGTGTGCGCAGGATTGTCAAAGAGATGTGCCAGTTGACCAGGAGCCGCCGGGACGGAATCACTGCCTGGATCAATACAGATCCGGAGCCACAAGGAGCGGAGTTCAAAGACTGCTGGGACTTTATTGTCCGGGGAAAGTGTGATGACATTGCTGAACTGGCTGGCCTGCCCCGGTGGGATGCGCCAGATATCGGAGAACGGGAATCATACATGGTGACGGGAGATGAGCAGAAGGAAAAGAAATATGCGGCCAGCCTGGGCCGTGATAGAGTCGATGTCCTCTTGGAGAGGAAGCGGAAACGAGAGGAGGCCTCGGCCAATGCGGAAGCAGGAGAGCAAGCACCGACAGATCTAAAGGCAAGGCTCGAGGAAATCCAAGGTGGAATGCCGACGCCCAGCGCAAGCCCTAAGCCTCGAAGCCCTGTTCCAGCAGTTGCAGGGACCACCAGCAAGAGCAAGAGCAAGAGCAAGCAAAGTAGGCTCCTCTTCGGCGGCTCCAGTGTTGCTGGGAGCAAGGAGTTGGCTCCCGGCACCACCGCCCGGAAGCCGTCTGGCGCCCAGCGAAAGCCCCGACAAGCGAAGAAGGAGACAACCAAACCTAAGAACCGCCTGGATCAACAATTCAAAGCGACAAAGGTTATGGTACCCAGCGGAAAGCAAACGCCGAAAAAAACTGTCCGGATGGATCTGGATCTGTCCGATTTATCGTCACCACCAGACATCAAGAGCTTTAGCTTTAGTGAAGGCTTGCCTTCCTTACGCCCAGCTATAGCCATTCGCTCTTCTCCGCCGATGAAGATACAAGGCGCCAGCACACCGCCACTGGTACACAGGAGTCTCGAGACCATTTCCCCGAAATCGAAACCCAGATGTATGGACCATCTGATCGATTAGGCTTCTCCAGCTATCGATTACCCCGGAACCCAAACAGTCAACGACGCGTATGTGTTAGCGAGCTAGATGATCCGGATGGCGTTAATTTCATCTTTGGGGGTCTGATCCTATCCACCCAATGTTGACCGGAAAGGCCCAACGGTACACTTTTCTCGGGCGTTACTGAGGGTGGAAAACTGTTGGGGGTCCGTCGCGGCTGTATTCTTGAACAAACCACCCTTCGCTTTGTTTACTCTTTTATTTGTCCTTCATCTGTGTCCTGGCTCCGACGTGAGAGCAATATTAGTAGATTAGGTCGTTGCATGTCATGTGGGAGCAGAATCATTAGGTACCCAACACATTCCAGGTCCTTGAATTTGGGATCGTGGACTAGAGGCCATAGAGTAGGAGAGCCAGAACCAGACCGAATTGTACATATTTCAAAAAGCGAAAGGAATCTGCCTTATGATGCCTTGATACTGAGTAGCATCGAGGTTTTAGAACCGAGCGTAGAAAAAGAACTTATTGTCACAATCGAAGATACTGTGCGTGAGTCGTTGATGCCCTGAATTACAATGATTTCACAGTTCTCTCGTATAAACTTCTCTCCATTTTCTCTGTTTACCTTACGGGCTAGTATCCCACAAGGCGTCAGCCACTAGTCATTTCAGGGCGGATATGGATCAAGCAAGCAGGCTATAAGTGCCTTTCACAACAACTACAAGCTGGACAAACCAGCCAGTCCCTCACATCCAGCAGTACCAAAAAAACAAACGCTGTCTAATGATCTTCACAGCCCTTCCGACGTGACAGGTTGAGAGAAACAATAAGACCGCCGCTTGCGCAGTATAAAAACAAATCCACAAATGTTCTTGCCCAGGACCTGTTGGTCCGTATGGCGACCGAACTGTCTGTCCCTTACCGACGCCCCCATGAAAATAAACCGCACCGATAATCCCCCCCTTGCCAATGCAAATGCCGGGTATGTAGTTTATGGATCCTCGTGAGGATAGAATGATAGAAAACATGAACGGTCCAGCTTCCAAAACACCAGTACGCCAGACCAATGCGAAGCTAAAAGGACAGGTTCTTTTCCTGTCAACAACCTAGTAAGGGCTGTGCCGAGCGGGCGGGCTTCGGCCTTGCCACGTGTGCCGAACTGGGGCGGTCCTATCGCCATCTCGACGGTGACGATGAAAATTAAGCCGGTCGCCATTCTCGTAGTAGTTCCGCCGCTGAGGTTCCTCCCGGCGCTCCTCTCGACGATCATCTCGCCGGTCATCGCGGCGTTCTTCGCGGCGCTCTTGGCGGCGGTCGTCGCGATACGGGTCTCGGTCTCGGAACAGCCGGTGATTGTCGCGATCGCTCGCGATTTCACCGTCCTCGAGATCTGGATCTCTGGTCCGTCTTGTGTCGCCGCCTCTTTCTTCCTCTCTCCTCAGCCTATCCTTTTCTTTCAGATCACCAAACATCCTCTGCAGCCTCTTCCCTGACACTTTTACCTCACCGATGGGCCAGATGGATGACAGGAATTCCCTGACATGCTGTTAGTAGCACATAAACGATCCGTCCCAACCCGGGAGGATAACTTACCAGAACTGGGGCTCCAAGCCATCCAAATCGCTTGCATTCTCTCGTCGCAGACCCGCAAGGAAATTTCCAAATGTACGAATCTCTTCTCCTAGAATCTTGGCCCGCTCTTTCGCAGCGGGAAAGCGCTCCTTGGAATGCACAATGCGCTCCATGTTGGACTTGAGAGGCCGAAGAACTGACCAAACAAGCTGGGCGTTATCAGAGCTGTCAATCTCGTCATCACGCAGCCTTGCCAATTCCTGAAACCGCTCTACAGCCTTTTGCCTGTCGCGCTTATACTTCTCCAATGTCTCGGGGTCAATTTTTGGCTTTTCCTTGTCCTTGGACTTTTTCCCGTCATCATTCGTTCGCCGATGCTTGGAGTTGCGATCATCATGCTCATCTTTATGCTTCCGCTTGTGATCCGGTCTCGGAGTGCCGCGATCACCTCGGTGGTGCTCGCTGTGGGAGTGGTTCCGATCACGATGTTGGCTTGGCTTTTTCGATATTTGAGGAGTGGGGGAGGCAGGAATAGAACTTCCATCACCACGACGATGACCGTTCATGAGCAACTTCTTGCTGCGGTGGTGATTCTCCACAGCCTTCTTGGCGGCAGCGTCATTTGAGTGCTTAGCCAGAAGAACAGAGAGGAGATACTCGGACCGCCGAACAAGATGGACCGCTCCTGGCGATTGAATACCTCGTTCGCCCGCCCCTTTTCGCTCTTCCTTCTTCTCAACGCGGTGCTCTTCAAGAAAAAACTTGTCCTGCATCTGGAGCTCGGGGTCATCTCGGATCTGAGGCCAGGCACCAAAGCCGTATCTGTCAATGCCGACGAGGAGCATACCATCCTCACGCGCGCCCCAGTCACAGGAATAGGCGGCAGACTTGGTCGCGTCTGGGAGCCTGAATGTGAGATTGTTGCCGTGCTCCCGGAGAACGCGTCGCAGTAGCCTGAGTTGGGGCGGTCGCTCGACAACCGTCTCGGCATTGACCTTTCTGACCTCCCCGAAGTCTACCAGAACGGCCTTCTTGTCCTTCTTGGCGAGTGGCTTGCCAGCTCTCTCCTCCTCCTCTCGTACCTTCTCATTGTTGGCATCAACAGCTTGGCGACTGATGGCTACCAGGTCTTCAACGATCGACTTCAAGAAATCGCGGTCTCGGTCGCTAAGCCTGGCGTCTTGTACAACTTCCTCTTCGCGGTCATCGAGGGAACCAAACCGGAAGAAGGCGCGTATGAGGTTCCGCGTCTCCTTTTCATTGAGAGGCCGCCTAGGGTCTGAAAGCAACGCTCGCTGCTCTTCCACCTCTTCCAGTTCCTGTCTCTCTCGCTGTCTCTTCTTGGCCAGTCGTTCGGCTCTATCCGACTCAATATTCTTCCTGGAACCTTTGAGTGCAGCCTTACGCGGAGCATTCTCTTCGACAGTCTTCGCCAGATACTCGTCGTGCTTCTTTCGATCTTCGTCCGCCTTGATGGCAGCAAGCTGCTCGGCGGGGATGATTTGGTCCCAATCCAGGGTAAGATCGTCGACCTTGACATCTGTAACCTGCATCCAGTTATCCCAATCGATGCCGCCGCTGCTGAGATTAATCTTGTCATCCACGTCTGTTTTTGTAACTTCAGCATTTTCGAGAATTGCATCAATGTCAAGCTGCTCCAGTTTCTCTTGGTTGCCTGATTGCTCGAACAAGTTCTGGGACCGCATTTTGAGGATCATCGAAATGTCCTCGGCGGTTTTTGCCTCATCAATCTTGAGCCCCCGATCCTGAAATTGCTCACGGAAAGCCTTGCCTTCGTCCGTGACGCCGGCTTGGATTGTGAGATACTCAAGGAAGAGTTTGTTGCGAGCTCTTTTGACGACTTCCTCCTCAATCGTCTGTTTGGCCACAAGCCGATAGACGTTGACAGGCCTTTTCTGCCCAATACGATGTGCTCGCGCCATCGCTTGCAAATCGGCCTGAGGATTCCAGTCGGAGTCGTAGATAATGACAGTGTCGGCAGTCATAAGATTGATACCCAAGCCACCGGCTCGTGTAGACAGGAGGAAGCAAAAATCATCACTCCCTTCAGCGTTAAAATGATTGATGGCCATCCTTCGAGGTGCGGCAGGAATAGTACCATCCAGTCGCTGGAACTGGTACCCGCGGACTCGTAAATAGTCCCCCAAGATGTCTAGCATCTTGACCATCTGGCTAAATATCAAAACACGGTGGCCATCCTTCCTCAATTTGGCGAGTAGTTGATCGAGGAGCATCATTTTGCCACTGCTCGTGATAAGTCCTTTGATCTGGTCCTCTCGGCGGCTGCTGCCGCCGAGAACGCGCTCTTCCGCGCCGTGGAACATGTAAGGATGGTTGCTGACTTTCTTCAGCTCCATCATGATGTTGAGTAGAGACTGCTTGTGGCCGCTGCTAGCATCACTGAGCGCAGCGTAATTGCGGGTAAGAATATTTTTATAGTAATCCAGCTGGACATCTGACAGTTCAACGCGGATAATCTTCTCCGTCTTGGGGGGGAGGTCGGATTCGACAGTTTCCTTTGTACGGCGGAGGATGTAGGGCGCAATTGCCGTATGAAGCTCTCGGAGCTTCGTCTGCGTCTGCATCCGTTTGGCTTCGTCAAGTTTCTCATCCACTGGGTCTTTGCTATCCTCGGTCCCAAGGAGCTCCAATTCCTCATCGATGAGGACTTTTCCGGGGTTCAAAAAATCTAGGAGAGCGGAAAGCTCGGCGAGGTTGTTTTGGATAGGAGTGCCAGTAATGAGAACTTTGCACGGGACGCCGAAACTATTGAGCTTCCCATACAGCTGAGACTCGCGGTTCTTCAGCCTGTGTGCCTCATCGACAGCAAGAACCTGCCATTTGATGGCTCGGAGATGCTCCCAGTCGGCGAGAATGTAGTCGTACGATGTGACCAAAACGTTAAACTTGGGCTTCTTGGGATTTCCATCCACCAACAGCTCGTATTCTCGAATGTTGGAGCGAGCCGCCTCTGGCCCAAGGTAAACGACGTAGTTGATATCCGGAGACCAATGGTTGAAGGTATCGCACCAAGCCGGAATGACACTGAGTGGCGCCACGACAAGGAACGGACCTTCTTGACCCCGCTCATTTCGAAGCCAACTGAGGAAAGAAACGGTCTGTACTGTCTTTCCTAGACCCATTTCATCGGCCAGGATAACGTTGTTCCCACGAACCCAGTTCAGTGCCAGAAAGTTCAAGCCTTTCAACTGGAACTCGCGCAATTCGCCGTTCTGGATGTACGCCGGTTGTGTCTCTAGCTTGGTCATTCTAGACCTAGTATCGATATTCGCCTGTTTTCGATCCGAGTGCCAGGAGCGGGTGGATCGGTCCAGAAACTGGTCAATCTTGTCCTGTGCGTGCAAACTAACAAGATTCGAGGCTTCCCAAGTGCACTCATCATATTGCAGGCCTTTCCACTTGACGAAGTATTCATCGCCATCTTCGCCATCCCGGACAGCAACAACCCGCTCGACTTTTGTATAATCCGCGAGGGCTTCTTCTTCGCGCTCTCTATCCAGCAACCACTGCTCGCGCTGTTCCGGGCTAACATCATCACCGCCGAATTGTATATCGAGCTCATACTCGACGACTTTTCTGTGGTAGTTCTCCAATCGACGAAACCCGCGGAAGCCCGCGACAGTCTCTGTTGTCTCCCACGTGTTGTGGAGGTGAGATTTGCCCTGCCACTTGATGAAGTATTCGAAATCATGGCGTGTCGCGTCAATGGTAAGCTCCACGCCTTCCTTAACTCGATGGCGGAGGATCTTCTCGATATAGGGAGAGTCGTTGTCCTGCTCGGCCGTCCAGTAATTATTGGGTGTAAGCCCTGACTCATCCTCCTCTTCTGCGTCGCTTTCCTGATACGCGCCGGCGGTAACCTGTGCGGCGCGCCTGCTAGACCACCTCTTCTCAGCCAAGGCCAATGCGGGCTGAAGTTCTTGCTGACGCCGAGCTTTCTTTCTAAAGCTTCGTGCTTTTGCGCCGCCGTATGTATCGGAATCCGAATCGTCCGCTGATGTTTGACGAGCAGGAGTGCCGCGCTTGGAGGCTGGTAGCAAGGTAAGTCAGTCTTGATGTGGATAATGTGGATACACTGAGGTGAACAGGTTTCTACCCACCAGGAAGGGAGCGCTCTACGCGTCGCCTCTTGATAGCTTTACGAGGGGCTGGTGTGGCATCGGTGTCCGACGCCTCTTCCTCTTCATCAGAGTCAACCTGGCCAACACGTTAGCATACCGATCGGGGCGGCGGGCCTGATCTCAACCTACAACTTTTCGGCGTTGCGTCGGCCGTGACTGGATACTCGTTAGCGGGTGGCTAGTGGTATGGGGTAGCTTGAGAGCCTACGCTTCTTCTCAGCCCATATAGCTCTGGGTTTTCTCTCATGAACTCCTCTTCTAAAACCTGGGTTGATTTCCGCTTGACAGCGGGGCGGGACTCGACAGAGGCACCGCGAGCATCATCACTACTTTGAGCAGAGACAGGGCTGCCTTCCATATCAAAGTCGGCATCGTGGGAGGCGTCATTGTCACTGGAGTCAGACGGATCTTCCAGTGCTATCGACGGCATCTGCCCTGCCGAGCCGGCAACATCGACGGACTCGGAGCGCGGGCCGCCAGCGTGGGCAGCCTGTATATCCGACAAGTCGCTATCGCTCTGGTCGCCATTGGATATATGACCTGTGTCGTCATCTCCCGAATGACGCGCGTGTCCGTTTATGGGACTAGCTCCTGAAGATGTTGACATTTTGATCTTCAGGCCGCTAGCTGCCTGCTGTAAGACGACGATGTTAGTGAGAAATTTTCGCAGCCTGAAGGATCGCCGGCCACAGCCGCAGAAAGAGGCCACGCAGGCGATCCAGAATCATCAAATAACGACACGATATAAGCGAAAGACGCGGGTCAGTAACAGTTGTCGCATTCTTGGGCGTGTAAGTGATGCGGGACGAGGCTGATGGATTGGAAACGGCAATTGGGCCTCAGCTCGGCCACGGGGGGAGAGCAGGTTGTCTGGACACGCCCGGACTGTCGCCGAAGAGCCGGGAGTCAGGTTCCGAGGGACGGACGACTTCGACTGGAGGTAGCAGACACGATGGTCGACAGGCATGTGCCCGATTTGATGATATTTTGATGGCGAGGCACGGCGGCTCACAGTTGGGCAGGCAGGTGCAGACAAGTGGCTAGGACACTTACAAGTCATCAACAATGGCCTCCAGGCAGCAAAATGAATACAGGTCCTTCTCGTTGTCGGTGGTGACGACGATGAGGTGGGAATCTAACGGGACCTGGAGACCCTGGGGTTGGTGGGTGGTGGTGTATGTAGCGGAAAATCGAAGTGGTCGGAGGAGAGAAGGGCGAAAATGGTGAATCGGGAGCCTTTTGGTGGCCTGTGCGCCCCCTCTGCCTCAGGCCCACGTACCCACCTGGCTCCCGCAGGCTACCCCCTCTCACGCTTGTTGATTTGGCTCTCTCTTGGCACGGTCGGTCGCCTTTGACTTGCTGACCTATGGTTGCCTGTCCCCAGACTTGACGATCTAGAACTACAGGAAGGAGGTTTGAAACACCAACCCTGTATGGATTTAGATACTGGCAGCCCTGGTCGTCCGCTTCCATCTCCCGCGGACGTGCACATGTGTGTTCATAGTTCTTGGTGGTATTTCACTTGACGCTCCCAATATCCATTCACAATGCTTTTTCTACTCTAAACATACCTCTCGCTTTTGCCATTGCTGCAGCCCGTAATTGCAATGTGTCCAAGCCGGATTGCCGACGTGATCAGGAAACGGAATGTACCCAGTCAATGTTCATCCCAACTGACGACCAGCTGTTTATCTTGAGCATCTCCGCCCTGTCCTTGATTCCATTGCAGAGGCAAGCTGTCCGTGTCAGCGTTGTGAGGTCACAAAGCATCGAGTGTTCCCCGACCCGCATTCGACCGAGACTCTCCAAACTGCATCCATGACTCAATTTGAGCGGCCAGTAGCTACCTTGGGCTTTTCATGGCCGAAGTTCCCGCGGCTCCCTCATCAGCTTTTGGATGGATTTATTTCCATGACAAGGAAGATGCGTGTAGTGCGCCAAGAACACGGCTAAGGTATATCTTGAAGAAACAAACATCAAACTGCTCATCGCAGATAATCATAGAAACAACCAAGCCGGTGGTGTTTTCCAAGCCTCTGTGGAACGGCCAAGGGGGCTCCAATCAGTCGTGCCACATTCACGCTTACAGGCTTCTCCCATTCATCCTTTGTCGTGACCCACAACGTCTTCGCGGGGTCGTAGCCACCCGAAGTTTTGCCCTTGCCCCTCCACAAATCGGCGGACGTCGACATTTTTCGAGGGACACGCTTTTGCAGCAGCGCCCCTCCTTTGACAACGCCCGCTGTTTCTTTCCTTACGTTCAGCTTTCGGCTGCATTCTTGCACTGGTAAAGCATATAAATTTAGTCATCTCGCCATTTGCCTTTGACCGACCTAGCCCACCCCCTGTTAGTTTTAGAGTGTTGCGCTCGAGAACGCCGGCGCGACTTCGCAAGACAAAGCCCACCCAATATCAACCTGCGCCAAAGCAGACCCGACAGCACGATGTCGGACAAACTCACTCGGTATGTTCGCGCATTTGCCCCATTTTGCACACCACTAACATTCTTCGGTCAGTATAGCTATCGTGAATAGCGACAAGGCACGTCCGAGCCTGAGCACCCCACTACCCCACCATCCACAATTGAAAGACGCTGACTGTGATCATGGCAACAGTGTAAACCGAAGGTCCGTCCCAATCCGTGCGATATACATATTTTAGAGGGCGAGAGCGCTGACCAGAGTAGAAATGCCGTCAAGAATGCAAGAAGTCATGCCCTGTCGTGCGGTCTGGTAAACTCTGTGTAAGGTCGACCCCCCGCGTCGTCTGTCCAGGAACCAAAGAACTAACAACTGTCCTGTAGATTGAGGTATGGGCAATTCACTCCAACTATGCCGCTCCGCAGTGCGCGGGTAGCTAACACACCTACTTCAAGGTGGCTCCTGAATCGCGACTAGCTTTCATCTCGGAGCAGCTCTGCATTGGATGCGGTATTTGCCCAAAGCGGTGCCCTTTCAGTGCCATCACGATCATCAACCTCCCTACCAACCTCGAGAGCCAAATTACTCACCGATATGCGGCAAATAGCTTCAAGCTCCACCGCCTTCCTATGCCTCGGCCCGGAAACGTGTTGGGATTGGTCGGCACCAACGGCATTGGCAAGAGTACCGCTCTCAAGATCCTCAGCGGCAAGCTTAAGCCCAACTTGGGAAGATACGACAACCCGCCTGACTGGGAGGACGTCATCAAACATTTCCGCGGTTCCGAGTTGCAGAGTAAGGGATCCGCTTGGGAGAGAGGTGGCTGAACGCAGCACTAACCTCGACAATAGACTACTTCACCAAGCTGCTTGAGGATGATCTGAAGGCGGTTGTCAAGCCACAGTATGTGGACCAGATCCCCAGGGCTATCCGGAGTGCCGATAAGAGCGTCAAGACATTGATCGAGGGACGACTCTCGATGGACAACCTGGACGAGGTTGTCGATACACTTGGTGAGCTCCATGTTCTATTCTCGGTGCCATCGCCCAGTTGCGCTAACGTGGAGTAGAGCTGCGCCACATCTACGACCGAGATGTTACTCTCCTTTCTGGCGGAGAGCTCCAACGTTTCGCGATTGGAACAGTCTGCGTCCAGAAAGCTGACGTGTGAGTCGACGTCGTTGCTGTTACTCTAAGTCTCGATCTAATTGTCTGTTGTATAGGTATATGTTCGACGAGCCGTCTTCATATCTTGATGTCAAGCAGAGACTGAGCGCCGCTCGCATTATCCGATCGCTCCTCCGCGCTGATGACTATGTGATCGTTGTCGAGCACGATCTTTCCGTCCTGGATTATCTTTCCGACTACATCTGTGTTTTGTACGGAAAGCCGGCAATTTACGGTGTGGTTACACTTCCCCACTCCGTTCGCGAAGGCATCAACATCTTCCTTGATGGCCACATTCCGACAGAGAATCTGCGTTTCCGCGAGGAGAGTTTGACATTCCGTATTGCGGAAGGTGTCGAGGAATACTTGAACGAGAAATCTCGCGCTTTCCGTTACCCGGCAATGGAGAAGACGATGGGTAACTTCCACCTGAAAATCGACAGCGGCAGCTTTTCCGATTCGGAGATCATTGTCATGATGGGTGAGAACGGCACTGGCAAGGTAAGAGGAGAAATCACTCACTGGCAACCCACACGTGGAAGCTAATTCGAACAGACAACATTCTGCCGCCTCCTCGCAGGCGCTCTTAAGCCGGACGGAACACAGAAGGTCCCAGAGATGAAGATTAGCATGAAGCCGCAGACCATCACACCCAAGTTTGAGGGAACCGTCCGCCAGCTCTTCTTCAAGAAGATCAAGTCGTCTTTCCTTTCGCCCCAGTTCCAAACTGACGTTGTCAAGCCCTTGAAGCTTGATGATTTCATTGACCAGGAAGTGAAGAATCTCTCGGGTGGTGAACTCCAAAGGGTTGGTGACCTTACTTCGGCTTAGTGGTGCGGTCCGCTGATAGCTTTTCTAGGTCGCAATTGTCCTGGCCCTAGGCATGCCTGCCGATATCTATCTCATCGACGAGCCGTCTGCCTGTATGGCCCCCTGTCATATGTGTCTCTTCAATAGGCTTTGCTAACATGCACAGATCTCGACTCCGAACAACGTATTGTCGCCAGTCGTGTCATCAAGCGATTCATCATGCACGCCAAGAAGACGGCCTTCATTGTCGAACACGACTTCATCATGGCCACATACCTCGCTGATCAGGTTATTGTCTTCGATGGACAACCGGGCATTGATGCACATGCCAACAAGCCTGAGTCATTGTTGACTGGTTGCAACTCCTTCCTGAAAAATCTCGACGTAACTTTCCGTCGTGACCCTACAAACTTCCGCCCCCGCATCAACAAGATGAACTCGCAACTCGACCAGGAACAGAAGCTCAATGGAAATTACGTATGTTGAAATCACCCACAAGCATTGACAGACAAGTGCTAACCTAACCCGTCTAGTTCTTCCTGGAGGACGTCGAGAAGAGCAGTTGAAAAGGGCATTCCGAAGGACACCCGTAGGAATAACGATGCATTTGATGGCGTTCTAGGCGTTGAAAATTGCGGTTACTATAAAGGTGGAACCGGCGGCGCTCGGATTGATACTGCATCGGAGGAGGGTACCATGTCTGAAGACGACGAGCCGGACGACATCCCAAACCGAGCGCAGTTGTTGTCTGGTCCTACTGGGATGTTTCTTCTCATATGACATTTGATCTGGTGATCTAATGAGCCATTCATTATGGGAAGACGCCTGGTAGATTGAGGGACAACAGAGCCATTTGATGGCCCACCTGCGTGTTCATCTTCGCAGGTGGCTGCTACTGACTTCCTAAGGGGGGCAGGTAGTACAAGATATCCATGCTTTCGTTGACAGCAAAACATATGAAATGAGTTGTAGATATTACTCTTCTATTGGGAGAGTGCCTTGCGTGGAGGTACTCCTCCAAATGCCATCTGAGCCATGTGGATCTGGTCTGAGACATGGGGTGCAATGGACCAGGAACATAGGTTGCTGCACAGCGGGGAATCAATACTCAACTGGATGCATGTGATATGCGACAGATATGACTTCCAAGGGCTACGATGAAGTGACTGTTAGAAGGACAAGGTCTGCTGCGGGGGTTCATACCTCAAGCTTGTACTAATCGAATCGCATGGATGAATAAGTAGATATAACACTTGCGAGCACCGACACAGCTGCGTAATTGGAGACACTTCTTCTTGTTAGGCCAGAGATGTGGGTGCTCAACTCACCAATTTCTGTCCAGTAAACGGGACGGGAAGGTTCTTATTGTGCAACAAAACATATATTCTTTTACAAGTATTCCGTACTTGAGTCTAACCAGTGATCAAAGAGGAAAGCAATTGGAGGTGGGTACGTACGTGCGTGGCTCAGTCTAATGGCTCAACCTTAACACGAGCATGTGTCATATTGCTGTAGGGGTTTCCCAGACCTTTGGAAGAATGCTAGTCTTCCTCAATCTCGCCTTCCTCGCTACCGGCTCGGATGCTGGGCGACTTCTCCTTCTGAGGTGTCCTAGTGCTTTGACGGGCATCACGGTGAGGGGTAGGCTCACGAGTGTTCTCAATCTTGGGCCTCTTGGAACTCCGCCCATCCTTCCGGTCGTAGTCGTCCTCATCGGGCCGCGGACGGCGAGATGAACTGGGTCTCTCGTCACCATACGGAAGCTCCTCAACGTCGCGGTCCATTACTCGCCTGCGGTACAATCTCTCCCTGTCCTCTTCGCGTGTGCGTCGCTCTCGGTCGTAGTGATTCTGTTCATCTTGGCGGCTTCTGCGATCATAATCGCGGTCGCGGCCGTGATCACGGTCTCTATCCCGGTCTCTCTCCCTGTCTCGCTCACGATCACGATCACGGTGGTCGCGGCGGTCGCGATCTCTGTCTCGGGAGTCATGGGGAGACCCGACTGACCTACGGTCAGATAGAAGGCTCTCTACCATGCTAGACTTGCGGTAGTTGCGCTCACGCTCGGCGATGTGTTTGCGGCGGTCTGCCTCAAAGACGTCGCGCTCAGGAGTGCGGCTCCTGCGGCCACTGCTGCGATGAGGTCGCTCACCTCTGTTATCACGGTATCCCTCGTCTCCACGTTCCCTGCGACGCGGGCGGTCTCTCTCAGTCTCGTCTTCTTTTTCTTTGAGCCGTCGAATGTGCTTGTCGAATGCACTATGCCGAGCCTCTTCTGAAGCAACAGCCTGGAACTCCTCGCTTTGAGCAAGTCTTGGTTTCACCTGCTCGTAGCTATCATTGGGCGCGATGGGTGGATCCAGACGTTTCATGAATGTGCGTAGATCATCCAGGGCGCGGCGCTGGTGGCGTTCGAGTTGCCTGTCATCGTCAGGGCGCTTGGATTTCTTTTCTTGGAGCTATTTTAACTTTGGTCAGCACTAGTTGGATGGAGATGCGATGAGAATGCTCACCCGCTCAAAGATGAGCTCCAGTACGTGATGCTCAATGTTAGCTGTACGGGAATCATCTTTTACAACTGCCTCGAACTCTTCAAATGTTGTTTTGGGAGTGACTTCGAACCGCTTGTCCTGCGCAGACTGTTAGTAATTGTCACAAATGGCACGTCACATTTGTACTTACATCAATAACATCAAGGATATCATTTCTAGTACCTCGGAGGGCCCGCTCCTCCTCGTCAACCATATCCCAGAAGAGATCCATGGGAGTTGAGCCAGACTGTCCAGCCATGGCTTTATAACGAGCATCGTTTTCGATAAACTGGTAAATCTGACTCCATTTTGTGCCGGCCTTGATCTGACCGCTCTTCCTCAATTCCTTGAGAAGTGAGTTGAATGCGTCCCGGTTCTGTCGCTCTTTACGAAGCTTCTTGTTTTTCTCGTCTTGCCTAGAGTCATTGAAGGTGCGCTCCAGTGCTTTGACATGATTTTGGAAAACAGTCAAGATATCATACTTGCTCAAGGACTTATACTTCTCGTCGTTTTGGAACGAAGGTGTGTTCTCAATCGTACTTTGGCCCTCTGACCAGCGGGTGTAGGGTTCGAGGTTCAGCTTAGGCAATAGGTCGATCAGACCGTCCATGGCGCTCTTCCGTAGAGCAACTTGCTGCTCTTTGTGGACCTTCCGAATTTCAACGATGTAGTCCTCAAACAGCTGTCGCCGCTCATTCTCGTCATTGGTCGAGCGAAATATGGTCTCGCCTTCGATCATGGGCCGTGCTGTTTTCCATCGAGTGTAATGCTTGATCTCGGGGTGGCTCTTGAGCATGGTTGCGAAATCGGCACGCAGCTTGGTCAGTCTTTCCTTTGCGCGCTCCTTGTCTTGCACAACGACATCGTGGCAGTACTTCTCAAACGCAGTCTTTCTGTCCTTGGGATCTTTGATGGCGCGAAATTGGGGGTCCTTCACAAGTGCTCGAAGAGCTTGCTCCCATGTCCAGTCAGGCTGAATGCCGCTTCGGCGCAACAGTTTGTTGAAGGCAGCCTCGGCCTCCTCGGCTGTTGCGTACTCGGGGTCATTGTTCGCAGGGACGAAGGACTGGGCTTGGACATTATTGCCAAAAGTTAGCTGGCGCGATTCTCCGAGTGGTTCTCGATGCTCGCGGTGATGGTCGTACGATCCACCCCCATATCCACCCCCCAAACCCCCCTGCTGCCTGTCACTGGCTTGGGCGAAGGGAGTAGCGGGAGTCCTGCACATGGTCAGCAGCAAATCACACGCCTGAGGGCTGGGCTATGACCTACGCTGGTGTTGTCGGTGTTGTTTCACCACCACCGAGGGCACGCTTGTAGACATCTGGAATTTCCCAAGAACTCTGTTTCGTCTCGGTGTTGTACCAGTACTTCCGGCCGCCTTCCGCCGTATACTCCTTCCACGGCTGGTTGGCGAGCGCGCGCTGTGGCCTACGTTAGCTCAGATATACTGGACGCGCATCATAAATATACGCACCTCTGCAGCAGTCATCATTTCCTCCGGCTTGGTCCATTGTGTGACTTTCGTGATGGGGTTGTAGTAGTAGGTGCGCCCATCGGGCGTGCGATGTTCCTGCCAGGTCGCGCCTGGCTGTGGAAAAGGACTGTTGGCCATTGCGTTCATTGTGGGCGAGGCAGATGTATGAGAAAATAAGTATTGGCGGCGCTGGCGAAGGCACGTAGCTGTTTGCGACAGCTCGGTGAGGTTTGGCGCCGCGTGGTTGTCGTTGCTGGACGCGTCGGGAAGAAGCCAACGGGGAAATGAAAAAGTTCAGCAACCGCACAGGCCACCTCTTGGCTCTTCGTTCTGGAATTCCTGTGTCGCGGTCGGGGCTGCCGTTTTTTATTGGTAGGCTATGCCGAATTTGATTGGCTGCTAATCTACATTTGAGCACAGAGCTGCCGTTTTTGACCAGATGTTGGGGTCATTAATACTGATTTCTGATTAGTTAGTCTGATCTCGGCAGCTCACCCCAGACCTTTCTTGCATACAGCTGCAGGTCCTGAATGCTAAGTACAAAATCTCCCTCTTGCGGACCCGGATCGCGAAGAAAAAGAAGTCGAAATCCTAGTACTAATGCCCCCTTAGTAATATTATACGATACTGGATTTGTTGTCTCCTCGCGGGTGATGGTGATTGACTGCCGCTTCACTGGGTTGAAAACACCATTCTGCTGTAATATAGCAGCAGCCCGACTCCGCGTGATTGCTCCTTGTGGACTCGAGATTTCCTCCTCCCATTTCTCTAGCAAAATGTGGTGTTGCTGGTCGTCAAATTTCGCCAGAATGACAATCTTGACCTCGTGGTTTGATGCCTGAAACCACCACTGCATATCCTTATGAAGCTCAGGTAATGTTTCGGAATGTCCAGACTCAATGACTAGCGTTGGCCAATTACCTGCTCCTTCACGTTCCGGCCATGGGCCACCTGTCGAATCGCCTTCTCCGCCGTCTCCTCCGGGATGGCCTTGTTCTGCTCGGAATGTAGCGGACCCAATATCTATCCAATCTTCCTCCGTACCATTCCGGGCAAGCTGGTTACAATACCGCCTATATAGTCCCAGGTGAAGGGCCTCGTGTAGTTTGGTTGGGATCGTGATGATTAGGATCCGGGACTTGCTATCATAGTGGCGAAAACGGAACTTTCGGTGTCGTTTCTTTTGCCCAGTCTTTCGCCCAGTATCTCGCACACGCTCGATTTCGGTGAATTGATCAGGAGAGACGTCTAAATAATTAGTATATTATATAGAAATAAAAGGGTAATATTATACTTATAACGGTAAGGAAATCCCCAGTAGTAGAATCAATAGCATTGAAGAGATCTTGCGTATTGGTAAATCGCACGGTCGGGGGATCGCTATCTTTCGGGGGATCGCTATCCTTTGTCGACGTAACTGAAGTAAGTATGGTAGATGCTGATGGAACTGCCGATGAAGCCGATACCGACGTAGATGCAGCCGATGGAGATACCGCCGGCAGCGGCCTCGATGCAATTGATGCCATGGCGAAGTGTTGCTGAAGCTGGGATCCATGAAGCGGGATGCGTGGGGAAGCTATTGGAGGGGTATCGAGCTTATTGAAAATGGTGGGTCCACACTAGCCAAAAACGGCACCCAAAACCGCGACACAGACACTCACGGTGGAAAGTTGAGGCTCAATTGTCGCTGTGACGCACGGGCCGCCTTTTCCCTCCAGCAAAGGTCACTTGTAAATACGTCCTATTCTACACTAGAAGCTCCTTCATCCTCCACATTTAACCGATTGAGCTCAACTTGCCCAACACCGTGTATTTGATTTTCCGCGTCTTGCGTATACCGAGTCCCTAAATATGCGATTTGGAGCGTGGGGCTCAGGCGGGTTATTTACCTTGAGATAGCTGGCTTTCCAGACAACTCGGTAGCTGCCCTCAACGCAGCCCCACCCACGTCTGACAATGGCTGTCCCAGGCCAAGGCGACACAGGGGATTCGGATCGCTCTTTTCTCGAACACTCCTATCTCACCTACATTATCCCAGCAGCTACCGCCTTCGTTCCAGAGGACGCGTTCTTGTCAAGGGATACCCCATTTCAGGACCAATTGTCCGCGATTGAGCAACGGGAGCAGCTCTTCTTTGGTACAAGGCTCGCGGACTAATCCCCCCCGCTCCTGGCCTCGTCTTGCTCATTCTCAGATTGCAGATGAGACCGTCAATATCTACCTCGTGCTCCGCGCCATATGCGCCGACACGCAGGCCTTTGGCGCCCGGTTACGCCGCATTACCGTCTCTTTCGAAGCCCAGGTCGCAAACCCACATGCACCCGATCGAGAGAGCCCTCCGACGTCCGAGACTATTTTCAGTAGCATTGTTGAGGACGTAAAGGATGTATTTGTCGTTGTGGACGAGACCGCCGCCGAGGATGGGGAGCGATACGCCTACGCTGTCTGGAAGCTGCCAGTCTTCCTTGCCCGTCCCAGGATGCGGCTTCAAGGGCCAACCGTTGTATTTTCCGCCGAGGCCGGCCTAAGGTCGTTTGATGTCCGCCAACCTCACGGCCTGAGCGAAGGATATATGCAGAGCTGTACTCCTTCGGGGATGAACTTGCTGGAGGCGTTTGCGAACGACCCGATGTTGGGTGGCGTGAAGCCGGAGCTCTCAGCGCTCAGAGTCTCAAAAGTTGCGCCAGCAACACAGCCAAGAGACTCAGTCCGGCGAATCAAGGGGTTACGAAATTTTCGATTGCCGATATATCCAGTTGTCCATACCAGAGTTCGCTTTGCGCGACCCAATACAACACCTCCCAGCCCGGCTTTGATAGCATTGCTCGAGGTGGACTTCACCCCTTTTTTCGACTGTGAAGCCTACCTCGAAAAAGTGACGCTGGTGGTCACCGACAGTACGGTCGACAGTCTCAGCAGCGAGGACGGGATGGCCCTGCCCTTGAGTTGCGTCGCCCACGATCACCTCACCTTCCTCTACAGATTAGCTCCACAGCATATTGACGTGGCCAGCAAGAGCCCCAACCGGGACCTTGCTATTAACATCCAGGTGATGGTTCTTGTGAACCCAGAAGGGCCAAAACGCTGCACGCCACGGCTGGCCATGTCATGGACCACAAATATTGACTATACCCTCCCGGTCAACCCCGGATTCGGCCAGCCAATTCCGCAGCCGATCCAGCGTGCTCACCGCCCAAGCCAGCTATCTATCGGGGGCAACGTCGACGTGCAGTCCCTCATATCGCCCTCTGTCAGCCGGCCGGACGCCCTTCCTTCTCTAGAAGCAGCCACGGCACGTCCCATCGAGACAGCGATCCCGGATTTCGGTATCACGATGACCATGAGCGGACCAGAGCAGACCGTATACGCCGGGGAAGAGTTTTCTTGGTCTGTATTCGTCGTCAACCGCAGCAAGCAGGACGCGTCAAACGCCGGAGCGGCCCCCGCAACCCCACGAAAGCTTGCCCTGATAGCAATGCCCAAGCGGCGCCGAAATGAACTGCGCGTAATCCGACCGCCGTCGACCGCCGGACTCGGCACCAGACGAGACCCCGCAATCGCGGACGCCGTGTTAGACGAGAATGTCGTCCACGCGATGCAACGGAACAGTGTTATTGACAGCACGGAAGTCGTTTGTCTCTCCGCCGATTTGCGTGTCGGGCCCTTAGCCCCCAACGCCTGCGCCGTCGTCGAGCTGCGGTTTCTAGCACTGCAGGAAGGTATCGTTGGCCTCGAGGCTGTCAGGGTTGTTGACATGGGAAGTCAAGAGCATGTCGATATCAGGGAGTTGCCGACAGTGATAGTGAAAAGCCGGCGCAGTGAACTACCAGTATCTTAGCAACGGCGGGTATTGGCGGGGAGTGACAACGTGTGTCTATAGCAGTGGCAGGCAGTCATTTATCCATCCTTGCTAAGCTCTTGCATAATTGGGCCGTGCCCGTGTTCTCTATCAACCGCTATACAACCCAGGCATCCGATCCTTCGGACACTGTTGTTGACCCCAAGCCCCCCTTACCCAGATACAAATCGTGAAGTTTATTCATATGCCCATATGTAATACTTTAACAGCAATGCAGATCGCTGATGCAAAGCCCCGTGAGTCGTGCTCTTATCGTCAAATGTCGTCAAGGTCATGTAACTCTAACCTAATCCCACCCAAGTTGCTGATATATATCAGCCGGGTCTTTCTCCACCCTCTCCTCGGGTGCCCTCGCCGAGGAGGGAAGCCTTATTTTTATCGGCGTTTCATCAACGTTGATCAGGTTCTCTGACCTTGCAGGAGTCTCAAAGAGGCCAGCCAGCCCTGGCGAAGAGGGGAAATCCGGAACGTGAGAAACCATTAAGTGTTGCGAGTTTGCCTTTCTGGTCATAATAGGAGAAGATGGTAGAAGTGCAGGCTCCACTGGTGTGGGTGGCGCTTGTGTTGTTCGAACTGGAGTAGCCTGGATGCTGTCTCTTTGAGCAGTTGGTGTCGAGCTCAGCCTACCGATCATGTTCGCAAACTTGCGAGGCATAGTCGATGCAGGAATCATGGACGAACTAGATGGTATAGAGTCGATGGGATGCTCCGACGGCACCGACGGAGCGCCGACACCGAAAACGTCCCTGAATCGACCGTTTGCCGGCGTTGCCTTTACTTGCACGGCAGGGACTCGTCCTGGCTTTTTCAGTTCTGTGGTGATCCATGGTCAGCATCAAACACAGCTTGCCCGGGGGTTGCACCTACTTTTGAGCTGAGACGTCCCGGTGGATACTCGCTTCTCAGCTGCATCAACGAATTCCCTAACAGCAAGTGCCCGATTTGGCTTCTTAAGCGCTGAAATAGCGTTCTTGAGTTCAGCATCAAGAAGTGCTTTCTTTTTCGCCTTTGGATCTTCGCCTGCGCCCGAGCTCGTACGTCGCGACAGAAAGGTACCGGGCCTCTCCTTCAGCGAACCTGACTCCCCCCTCGGAATCATTGACATCAATGGCTCGCTTCCCTCCCTTTTCAGGCCTGGGATTGCTGTCGCGCTGGCCGACCGCATCAGAGCCAACGCTCCCGAGGGTCCCCGCGAAAGGCTACGTCTCATCCGTTCGCTAGTAAGCACTCTCTCAAGCGTCTTCTCCTTGTCTTTCTTCAAAGCTATCGGCCGCTTTGCAGGGGCGCCGGGTTTCGGCCTAGATATAGCAGATTTCGCATTCTTCTCCCTCGACGGTGAATGCGCCACTGGGCCCCCTAATTTTCGGTTGATAGAGTTACACAGCTCAGGGAGTCTAGCGGAAAAGCTGGGTAGGGAGGTCAGTAATAGCGCTTGCCAGGCCAACAAGGAGCTTACAAAGGCACAACGATCTCGACGCAGAAATCCCTTAGAGGATCGGCGTTGGCCCTCTCTGATTTCTGGGTGTGTTCGCCGTCTGGGAGCACCTGTGACTCCGCCAGTGCTTTGGTTTCATCAGACATTGTTGTTTGCCAGATGCAGAGGCGATCGGCATGGACATCGAGGAGCACTGGAAGATTTGTCTTGTTCCGTTTTCTCGTTGCCGGCTCTTGGCTGTTCTCTCGGGATGCAAGCTTCGAATCTAAGCCGGGCAGCTGGCTATCCTCACCAGCGTCAAATGTCCGTCTCAGGGGCTCCAAAGCTAAGATCTCCAGGATGATTATCATCTGCAGTTGAGTTTCCCTCCTCCGTAGACATGATATGTGGTACTTGGTTTCTGACGATGTGATTGTTTTTTCGTAATCTCCGACGGCTGCTGGCTTGTTCGCCGCCCACCACCGTGTCACATTTTCGTCTTCGAATGGATATAGTCCGTCCTTCCCTAGCTTCGCCTTCTTGGGTTTCCGTTTCCTGGGCTTTGCGACGCCGGTATCCGAATCCTCGGCGAGGGTGCTCATTTTCCCTATGATGTCGGGAAGTGTTTCCCTGTACTTTTTGTCTATCACAATTGTGGTCATGACAAGACTCCTCAAGAATTCTACCAGATCGGTCATCTCGAGGTTGGCGTCGCAGTCCAGATGAAAAGCCGCTCGTGCCTTGGACAGCGGTCCTTTGGCAAAATACGCAAGCGATCCCTAAATCGCATTAGCAAAGTCGGCGGCCAAGAAACAGTGTTTAGCATACCATAGAGTGATATAGAGCCTCAAGGTATTGCGTTCGGATGTTCTGGAAGATGTCCTCAGCGGTTGGCAGAGCTATCGACTCATCCTCCGCAGCAGGCAACAGTTGGTGAACCCCGGCTCCCTGAGCCGTTGGAACTGATCCATTCCCAGCATCAACCGTAGGTTCGGCGTCCAGTCCGGCAAGCTCGCCACCGCCCTGGCTGTCAAGAGCTTCAGATCCTGGAAGAGCAATTATGGGGGTTGAAGGGCGGCTCTGAGACTCGGTGCCAAAGGTAGGGCGCCTCCGTACCATCGACTGTATTTCTTCAATACACAACCTTCGTTTTTTATTTTCTTTATGCATTTGCGGGGTGATCAAAGGCTGGGTGGCAGTAGCATCGGGCCTGGGAGGTCTGGAGTTCCTCACCCGCTCGCTGCACACTACAGTCGCCTTGCGAGACAGCGCCTCAATATCCACCCAGGAACCAAGTTTGCACAGCACGTATAATCCGCTCCCTTCTCGCTCGACAGCATAGATTGCATGGCTAGCCTCAGAGCGTGCAAGTAGGACATTAGATCCGAGACGGCCCTCGAGGTCGAGGATTTTGATCTCTGAGTCGAATAAGCGGCTGGCGGGTAGCTCGCCATGGGGTTGGCTCAGATCGAGGGCAGACAGAGGGAGGTTGTCTCGGGGCAACAGCATCAACTGATGCAACAGATGCGGCTTCGCAGTCAACTTGGCGGGATGTGGCTGGGCAAAGGTCAGTCTCTGCTCTCCCAGCACCAATCAGAAGTAGCGTTCGAACCTTCAGCACGACTGGGGCTACTAGAAGGCGATCCGTCGGGAGGGATGGCGCGGCATCATCTCGTTTGCGCTTCTTGGGGGCTGGCGACACTGCGTGATCCAAAGTCGTTCTGTTCAAGGAGGCAGGACGAGAGGGCGTAAGGACGCCGGTCAAACTGCTGCGACGGGAATTGACACTGTCGGTCGAGCCTAGACGCGACATATCGATACACGAAAAATATTGGCCATGAATATCGTCACAGAATTGCTCTATAAGCATCAAGTTGGCAGATTGTTGGAGGGGTGGTTTTGGGGTTTGATTTCGAATGCCACTCACGCGTCAGATGCACGATTAACGCGTTAATTCGACGCGGCTTTAGCGCCACCCCCACCAACATCCGCACCGGGCCAGAATTCCCCATGGGTTCTACACCTTCAAGAATGCACCAAACACATTGGCAACCATTTCCTCGGCCCGCACAAAAATGAATGAACATGAATAAACATGAACAAACGGCGTTTGCCTTGGATACTCTTCATTCTCAGATTCTCATGGCATACATAATTTGACTCTAGGTAGTGCCTCGGGGCCTCGCGCATCACTACCTACTCAGTTTTCCACTCTAGCCCTCTGCCTCACCTCTGAAGATCTGATGTGGGGCTCCGCTCTGGCCAATTGGGCAGTTTTCGATCCCCACCACGAACCGAGATCCTGGCCACGGATGCTGCTTTCCGCCTGATCTACTGGGAGCTACCATTCGGCGCAGCTCTGTTTGCGATAAGGAAGATCTATGGGCAGACCAATGTTCTCTGTCAGACAAATATTCTGCGACAACCCGAACCCCGACTAGATCCATAGACTCAAAAGTTGCGACAGCCAATCGAGCTTGTCACCAAGCTCCCTGTGAGCCAAGATACCTGACTCCGCCTAGCTCCTGGGCTAGGTTGTTTCCCATTTTCTCGCCACTGCCTGCCGCCTCTCCCGCAACCTCCACCAACGACAAGACAATCGATCGCAAAACTTGACGGGTCTCTGTACAATTGAAACAATCACTCGCTTTGTCCACACCTATGGCCGTTAGAGGGAACTGCTGCAAGAGCGTCGTGTGATTCTGCAGCACCTCTTCGGCCAGCAGCTCACCATCGCGAATTCCAACCACCTTTACATTCTCGCGACTCCCTTCGCGACAAGCCTCACTTGGACGCCGTGTCTAGCCTTGGGGATCCGATACTTGGGGGGCTCTCTACCCGAGCGCGACGATGTCTACCGAAACGTCACCCCGCGCTGTGCGCTTCTCCCACGAGGACGATGAACAAGCGCTCCTTAGGTCTGAGAAATCCAAGAATGGGACAAGACCCTCAGCGGTGACTACCGACTCAGAGAACTCGGCATCTTCCGGGGACTCAAATGGAGATCCCCACGCCCCCGAGCGGGAAGACGGGCTGGGCGAACTCGGCGCTATTGGCAGATACGCTGAAGCTACAGGTCATCCCAGCACTCTGGCATCTCTGGTAGTGCCGAATGGCCTTGCCAACGGCTCGAGCGGTCGTCAGCGAAGCGTACCTGAAGCAGTATCTTATTCCAACGGCACCCCACGCCCCCAGCGTCCTACAGCCCCCGCGCGGACCCCCTCGAATACCTATCAGCCATACACCCAGAGAAGGCCTGGCCAGCCCCCCGGGACATCCTTCATCGGTAGTAGCGGCGGCGGTCCGCACGCACGGGATGGGTCAAGGCCGAGGCCCATCGGGACCTCGACTTTCAGGGCTCAGGAGAGAGAATACGTACGGAGACTACGCCAGCAGGACTATAACGACGATTACTTTGACACGTATGGCGAGCAGTACGACTCTGATTCAGAGGGGGAGACGCCCTCCTCCGAGGGTCCTTTTGACAGTTATGAGGACGCACATATCATGTTTGTTAATAACGAAGAGAGCCAAATCTCGGAGGAGGACCTCAAAGATGTCCAGAACCGCGAAAGGATCGAATGGCATGGGATGCTCGAGGCTGTACTCACTGGCGATGTTGTGCGGCAGGAGAAGAAGCGCCTCATCGGCTCGGCCGACGAGGACTTGGGAAAGACAGCCCACAAGGCAGAACTATGGCTCGGCGTCCGGTCACGCGTTTGTGGGAGACACCTCCCTGTCCAGCGGAGGCTGATCGAGGATATGCGCGCGAGCGTGGACCGGTCTGTAAACGACATCATCAACTTCTCTATTGCGGGCGAGAGCGAGGCCGGCAAACCGCCAATCGGCCAAGTCCGTGACGTTGTCGCCAAGATCGAGAAGATCGGAAGCTATTACCCCTCGAATACGGCTCTCATCGCGGCGCTCAAACCCGCCACATACGAGGCATATCAGGAAACCTGCGAGGCCGTGATATCGTGGTACAACGTAAATGAAATGATCAATACGGAGTTGTCGATCCTGAAGAAATGGGTTGGGAATGACGCTCTCGACTTCCAGCGTTCCAAGGAGAAGTCGCCCAGTGGAAATGGCTTAAGCGACGAGTCCTCTTTCCTCGACCGACTGATGAAAGAAGAGGGCCTAAAGTCTCTCCACGAGGATTCCGGGCAGGATAAGAAGAGCCTCCGGAAGAAGAGTATGCTAGACGGTATCTCTATGGTCATTAAAAAGGCCAAGCACACTCTTATCCAGAATGCCGAAGCATTCCAGAAACGCCATCTTCCCCCATACATCGAAGAGTTGCTTACTCTGATAAGCTTTCCCTCTCGACTAATCGAGGAGATTATCAAGGTCCGACTCGCCTATGCTAAGAAGATGAAGGACTCGGCACAGCAGAACCCTCTGATGCAAGATCAAATGATCTCCCAGTTCCAAGTTCTCCTCAAGCTCGCTATCAAGATAAAATCAGAATACACGATGATTGCGCAGCCGGAACCACGCTGGGACTTGCCCCCATGTATCGATGAAGACTTCGACCGCGTCATTCTCGACGCTCTCAAGTACTACTTTAAGATGCTGAACTGGAAGCTCAGCGGCAACAAAAATACCTTCAAAGAAGCCGAACTCCTGTTCCAGGAATGGGGCTTCGGAAATGAAGTCGGTAGCCACTTGTCGCATGGTGACATCGAGGTTGCGGAACAGTTTAGTTCTCTCACCTACAAGGCCTGGAACCGACTGAGCCAAACCTTTGAGAAAGAGTTGCAGAGGAGGCCCAAAGAGAGCGTATCGGAGATGACCAAGAGATATAAGCAGATTCTCGACTCGGTCCGGGTGCGGCAGAGAATGTTGCAGCGCTTTTCCAGGATGCTCAGCGAGAACTATGAGAATGCATGCGACTTCACCATTGCATTTAGTCCCGACAGGTTGCAGGATCTCTACGACCGCCTCATAGAATCGGGCCACTTCCAAGTCTGCACCAACAGCCCGGAGCATCGCGACATCGTAATCGTTGCGTCGCCCTCACTACATGGCCGTCGTGAGGATATCCAGATGCTGATGGGCACCTTCTCATATGAGTCAAGCCCTGAAGACACCACGGACCCCTATCTTCTCATAATCAGGGCCGAAGATCCACCGCATTGGTTCGGGGCAAAAATGAGCCTGTCGTTGCGAGATGAGCCACTGGACATCAAACTAGGCCACATGAGGCTCGTTGCCGGTGGCTCCCAAGCCCGTCTAGTCAACGCAAGGAAATCATTCCTTGATGCTATCGACATGCAAATAGATCTTGTTGTGGAGCAGAGATCTAACCTTCAAAAGGTGAACTTCAGGTTCATGGAAATCCGCAAAGTTGCGTTCAAGCTGTCGAACGCGTTCATGGACAGCGTCGAAACTATTCGGCGCCAGACGCGCGGTCTCAACTGTCAGGAACTCATCCAAACCTGTTTTATCTTCGCCACGGAATTTGGGCAGCGTTCCCTGCTCTACATGGACAACAACCGGAGGTCGATGAACAACCTCAAACTCACGAAGCTGGCACTTGACTGGGTAAGCTTCATCTGCGACGACTGCATCCCGTCAGATCGCAAAACATTTCGCTGGACAGTCCAGGCACTCGAATTCGCTATGGGGATGACGCGAGGCCGACATATCCTGGGGCTTGGCGACGACGAGTATGCTAAACTGAGGGCCAAAGTTGCCGGGTGCATGGCGCTCCTGATCTCGCACTTTGACATCATGGGTGCCAGGTCAAGCGTCGCAGCCCAGGCAGAAAAACAGCGGATGGAGGCTGTTATGAACCGACTCAACAAGGGACAGATCATGGACGACGACGAGGTGGCCGCAAGGTGTGTTCAGGAGCACCGCCTCGAAGAACTCTCCAGGGTGGACGAATACAGAAAGGAGATTCTCGTTGAACGGTCAGCAATGGGCAGGGTACTAGAAGCATCCAATGAGGTCGACCGTTCGCTCGCATGGCTCTCTTCCACTGCCACCAACTTCACCATGAGATGGCAGCAAGGTCACTTTGTGGGTGGTGGAACCTTTGGCACCGTCTACGCAGCCATGAATCTTGACACGGGCCAACTTATGGCTGTGAAGGAGATCCGTCTACAAGACCCTAAGTTGATCCCCAACATCGCCGGCCAGATTCGGGATGAAATGCGGGTCCTTGAGTCAGTAGACCACCCCAACGTGGTTTCATACTATGGAATTGAGGTCCACCGAGACCGTGTTTATATGTTCATGGAATTCTGCTCGGGGGGGTCGCTGGCGAATCTGCTGGAGCATGGTCGTATTGAAGATGAGCAAGTTATCATGGTCTATGCTCTGCAGCTTCTCGAAGGCCTAGCATATCTGCATGAGCTGAGGATTGCCCATAGGGATATCAAGCCCGAAAGTGAGTTTTTGTCCTTCTATGCGTGAGAGAGTGGCGGTTGCTTACGCGAACAATCAGATATTCTCCTCGACCACAACGGAATCATCAAGTATGTTGATTTCGGGGCTGCAAAGCTCATCGCACGCCAGGGTAGGACGCTTGTCCAGGATCTTACAAGCACAAAACCCAACAAGTCCATGACGGGCACTCCCATGTACATGTCGCCCGAGGTTATCAAGGGTGAGAATCCCGGTCATCTTGGAGCCGTTGACGTGTGGTCTCTTGGCTGCGTCATTCTAGAGATGGCAACCGGCAGACGGCCTTGGGCGAACCTGGACAATGAGTGGGCCATCATGTACAACATCGCCCAGGGCAATCCACCCCAACTTCCATCACCGGAGCAGCTCAGTCCGCAGGGTATCGATTTTCTAAAGCGCTGCTTCGTTCGCGACTCCAAAAAGCGTGCCACGGCCATAGAGCTGCTGCAGCACGAATGGATCATGACAATACGGAATAGAGTCGTGGAACCTTCGACCCCTAGCAGCGATACCAGCTCCAACCAGAACACCCCAAGCACCAGTGTGCCATCGATTGCTAGCAGTAGAAACAGCATCAGCGGGGAAGGGAGCTTCTATTGACCCTGGCTCGGCTGGGGGTGTCAGGATACTCTTTTTTTTTTTCTAACCTCTTGTCTCTTGTTACTATTTTTATCCGAATTCCCCTCCGTAGATACCCCTGTGGATAACTCGCAGATAGCCTGTCTGCTCTTCGTGCGAAAGTTGGTCGAAAAAGGAGGGAGAGAAGGCGGAAATGGAAATCGGATCGGGCAGTGTTCTCGAGAATGATTCGAACCTAGCCGGAATTGCTCGGCGGCAGCGTTGGCTCAGACTTATGATGAAAGGATGGGTTCGCAAGGCGTGGTGGTCATTTTGTACTTTTCACGCCATGAGCCAATGGGCATTAGCTCATACGGCCATGCAGGCATGATGTTTCAAGGACACGAAGAATGCATCTTGGACAGGGTCTTTTTAGCCGAGTATAGTTATAACACGGTTTTCGGGCCCCAGTGGTGTTGGTCTGAGGGTTGTGTTCTCCAAAGCTTATCTTCAAGACTGAGGACGCAAATCAGCGAAGACCCACACCCGGCACGTGAATATGCTAAACACAAGTAACGTGCTTACCGGATATACCATGAGTGTCTTATTTCGCTCCACCACACTGCCATTTTCCCTATATCCTTCCGAGACTTGGCACATTACCCGAGTGGTACAGGCAAATGCGTCAATCTCCCATATTAGCCAGCGGTTCGCCTCGAAGCACGGGCGCGATTAGGCCAGCCAATATAGACCCGCATGGTCCCAGAGAGCCGGAATACAACCTCAAGCAGCTTATTTGAACGTCAAACTTTTTCAACGTGGGTATCTATCGCGACTGTTGCTCCTAGCCGAGATCCGAGCTAGCTCTAGTGTAGCTGCCAGTGTCACCGATATATCGACATACATGGACATAAAACCCCGTTCACTTGCCGTACCCCAAAGTGACACCCGTGCCGTACCTCCCAAATGCCCGCCTCCCCCTTGTAGACTCACAACCGTGTCGTATCATTCGTATATCCGCGGGCCCATCCGTAAAGAAAAAAAAGCGAAAAAGCCACTCCACGCTGTCCCAAATTGCAACACTGTTCTTGTATTGCACCCAGTGTTTCCGTCCGACGCCAGTGAGAGAAAACTTCCAAACGATGCCTGCCTGGTACTGTGTAGGGTATCCAAGGCAATGTGTCCCCGGCCGCTTTTTCCAAAAAGAAACCGGGCGAAGAAAAAACAAAACAAGTACTTTGTACGTATTACATTAGCGCTTGGGGGTTTGACCACAGCTACGTGTGCTTGCTGTAATTCCACCCGAGCTGCCAAGCAGCTTGAACAAAAAGCGTCAAGCTGAAGGCTGGCGCTCAGTCAATGTGTATCTTTTGAGCTGATTCACATGGCAGTGCGGTTTAGAGCAAATTGTTGATACACCGTCTCGTCTGAGACATTTGGATAGCAGTGTCGTCTACTTCTCCGCGTTGAAGTCTTGTGGAGTAATGTTCTGGGCGAATTGGAACTGCCTCGACTTCAGTGGACCCCCTGGCGAAGACCTCGCCTCGGACTCTGGTGGGTAAGAGTCTGGGAATGTGTACTCGGCATTGGCCATGTTTCCGCCCCCAAAGAACCCACCATATGTTGGTCCGATGGAAGGGGGGAATGAAGGCGTTACTGGCTGGCTGGCTACGTAGCCTGGCATCTGCGGTGCCACCGAGAACTCGAGCTCAGATCCTCCGTGACTGCAGAGACTAGGCGTTGGCAACGGTTCGTCGTGTGGACCAAAGTTCCATGCTTGTTCGACCGAACTAGGAAAGAAGTGCTCCGGGAAATTTGCTGCGAGGGCAGGCGTGTCTGGGGGGGTCTTCATGTTGGAATCGGACTTGTACACCGGGAAGCCACTGATAGCACCCACAGGGCCAAACGCGAACCCGTGTTCGTCATCCGACGCGTTAGTCGTCGCCGTCTTCTCACACAGACCATGACTGTTCGCATCCGCGGGGCTCACGGGGGACATCGCGTTGCTCAACGGTGCAACAGCCGGGGGGTGTGAGCTCTGCAGGCTCTGATACAGAGCCTCTTTGGTCCGCTCCATCATGAATGGTGACCGAGGACCCCCATTATTGACGAAGGTCTTCTGAATGCGCCCGGGTAGACCGCCAGTTGCCGAAGATATCCTCCTCATTGGGCTTGCCGTCTCGGATCGTCTTGGCGCATCAATGCCGGTTTTGGGACCGGCGCACCCTCGTATGGCCGAAAGTCCAAGTGGAGCCGGGCGTCGCATGTTCCTGCGGCTAGCAATGTCGGCCGGTGGAGGTGGGGATTTGAATCGCAAATCGGCCGGTGCCGGGAGGGAAGCGGCCACAGAGCACGGAGACACGTTTTCGGGTTTGATGTAGACTTCAAGCGGTTGGTTATGAGCTGACGAATCATTGTTGTTCCTCGCTATGGCTTCGGTTATCAGCTGGGACGGAAACTGTGGAACAGACGATATGTCATAGAAGCTCCTCTCCGAGAACGTATCCATTCCAGTCTGGGCGGAGATGATGTCGTAGGTCTGTGGCATGATTCCGTTCCCGAGATGTGACGGGTCAAGTCCCAGGGTGTAAGGGACTGGTGTATGGAACTCCTCTTGGCGCTGCTCAACTTCAAATACATCAGGACCGGTAGCAGAGTGTGTGGCTCCGGACATCATATGCGTGGCGTGAGCTGCTGAACTGTCGTCGTCGTACTTGATATGGATAAATCCGTCACTATCGGAGCTGGCGGGAGACCCTGTTGTGTGTTGTGAGTGCCCCAGGCCAAGGCCGCCGACATCTGGTTCTTCGAAGACGCTCTGTTGTCGATCCGATTCAGCTTCGTCGCTGTCATCGTTGCTGCCATCCGGTTCGTCAAACTCAGCAGTGGACAGGCCTAGTTGCTGCCTATGGCGGCTTAGCCCATAAACCTCGCCAGTGACACCTTGGTCGTGGTCGTCGCTCGAGTTGGGCTCCGAGACGGCTCTTTGCCTGGCTTGCTGAGCCTCAAACTCAGCAGTCTTCTTCATTTGCTTTTCCTTCGCCCGTCGATTTTGAAACCAGTTCTGAATATCTAGTCAGCACATGACACCCTTTTCTCGAGTTCCTGAGACAAACATTTATCCTTGGCACCTCGACACCCATCTGTTCGGCCAGCTCTCGCTTGGTGCTGCTGTTTGGTTTCGGATTCTTGGCAAATTCGCGCTCCAGCAGCTCAACCTCATCCTTGGCTAACCTAGGCTTTGGCTCCGCCTGCTTCGAGCCATTCATACCGCCCTGGCCCATCATCAAGGCCGCACGCTGATGTTGTTGGTAGAGCGCTACAAGGTGGTGGTGGTGGTGATTCCAGTACTGGTACTGATGTTGCCCCTGTACCTGTTCATGTTGCTGTAGGCCATGGAAGGGTTGGGGTACGCCGACTGCCGAGTATGGTCGGCGGTAGATATCCGTGTACTCCATATCCATGACGTCCGGGCAGGTAGGGCTGCTTCTCTTGGATCGAGACTCAAATATACACACAAGAACCAGGCGGGCGCCCCTGCCTGTTACTTTTCTGGGCGCAGAAGGCGAGATTCTCGGTCCCTCGTGGAAGCAGAAGACGCGATGTCCAAAGGCCGGGTTGAAGGACGAAGGCGGTTGGTGTTAGAGTATGTAAAACGAACGACTGTGAGGGATGGTGGATGAAAGAGCGTTGCGGGTCGGCAAAGGTTTCCACCAGATCCAAAGCAAGAAAGGTGGGAGCTGGCGTCGGGAAGGGGGCGGGGAGCTTGTCCGATTTAAGACTGAACGAGGGGACCCCGGGGCCCTGGGAGTCTGAGGCCTGGACCGGAGGGGCAGGGTGAGGGTGAGGGCGCGGCGGCCGGGAGCAAAGGGGCGAGACAACACGGAGACGCACAGCTCTCAGCTCTCGCTCAGCTCAACACGGGCACGTCGCGGGTCGGGAGTGTTTTCCTGGGAGAGGCCTTGCCCCTGGAAAGCAAATCACGACGAGACAGGGTGTGACAGGGTGGTTGAGAGGACCGAGGGAGAGAGTTTGTGGGGCACGACCTGGAAAGTATTTGTTCCGGGCCAGCACCACAGTGTCGTGCAGAGCCCTCGCCGCCCAGGGCGAGTGCGAGTGCCGGCGAGGATCCAGACACCAACGGGGAGGTAGCGAGCGGGCAGAGACGGGCAAGCGAGAGAACAAAGTGGTGCGGTCAGGGTGGGTTGGGCGGTGCCGCACAGTGGGCGTACCGTACGCAGTGGACGCCTGGCGACCACGACGGGCGGGTGGGCATGGGCATGGGAGGCGACCAGGGCATGGACATGACATGGACATGGTTAGGTGCTGGAGGGAGTCGGGAGTGGTGGTGGTGGTGAGGTGGTGTGGAGAGACAGCAGCGGGCGGTAGGTACCTCGGGTACCTCCCTGTGTTGTGCGTGGAAGCGGCGAACGGGAAGCAGGATCCTCGACAAGGGTTCGTCAGGCTGACCAATCTTGGCCCAGGAGACAGTCAGGGTCAGGGCACCTGGGCAGGGAGTCAGCAGAGAGGCGGACGGGGACTCGGGAGCAAAATGGGCAACGAGGGACTGCCTCACACGTCTTCAGACAAGTGGAGGGGCCACGGAGACGCGTGCTCGCCAGCATCAGCATCCATGCTGGGGTGACCGTTTCCCCGGCGCCGTCCTCTCCCATTCGCTTCGATGTCCAAGCATGCCTTGCTTACACCAGTTGTGACGCTGCAAGATGGGAAGAAAAGAGACGATGGGAGATGGAACGGAGACTGTGGGCGAGAGTGGCCACCCACCTGGGCAAAGGGGGATGAAGCATGGAGGCATGGAAACTGGACATGAAGCACACCTGCAGCTGCAGGCTTGCAGGCGGCTGCAGAGACCGGGGAGGGAGTGAGCTCGAGGTGAGCGCGAGCTGTGTTGGCTGCTCCCGTGCTCCTCCTGGGTGGTGCTCGCGCGCGAGAAGAGAAAAGAGGAACCCCACCCTGCCAAGCCCACGCCTGAACTTCAGACCAGGGGCAAGTGCAGGGCAGCAAAAGGGCGACAACGGGGCGTCAGCAGTCGCCTTATCCCTGGCCCAGGTGCAGCGTGGTGCGACCCTGGCGCCCTAGCTGAGGATATTATCCGTGTGAGCCCGACTGAGCCGGCACAGTGCCGACCCACGACGACGGAGAAGAGAAACGCGGACAAGGCCAGGCGACAGCGTGCTCTCAAACATCTTGGCTGGAGTCAATCGTCCGGACGAAACAAGGCGGGCACCACGAGCTAAGCGACATGCTTGAGAACAAGATAGGCGCAATGAGGAAGGAGGAGCGAGCCGGTAGTGGCCGTGTTCGGCAGCGGAGAGACAATCTCGCGATCTGGATGAGCCGGAGGAACGTGATGGGCTAACCAGGGGCAGGCCAATCGGGGCCTGGGAGCTTCAATTCCCTCCGATACTGGAGATCGATTTGACGGTGCGAGGGGCACGACAGCAGCAGCACCCCGCGAATCGAACAGACGCTCACCCCGTTTTATCGATCGGAGGTGTCGACTGAAATAACTCCAGCGATTTGTGATCTGAACGACTGGTGGTGCAAGCCACCTAGGGCAGCGGCTCAAGCCGGCAGCGGATCAAGGCCGATCTCAATTGGGGGTAGGTAGGTTTCCAGGCACAAACCGGCGAGCGAGCGAACCAGAGCCTAGGGTGGCGCCCCGTCCGGCGTCTCGCACTGTATCGCCGCACAGGAACACGCCAGTGTCCCACCGTGTCCGCACAGTCGTCGTGGGGTTCCAGGGCTTTCGTCCAATGTCCTGCGAATACAAGGCGATTTCGCAACCGGGACATGATCCATCTCTCCCCAGATCACAATCACAGCATGACCTGCCAGCCTACCAACCCTTTGTTTCCAGAAATAGAGACGGGTGTTTCCCAAATCTATATTATTGACCCCATCGACAAGCAATCCGATGTTGAGATCTCGTTGCAACCCATGCCGTCGTTTCTGAGTGGTCTCCAAGACGACTCTCAGCGTTGCTGAGGCGCTGGGTGCGGCCTGCCCCGACTACCGGATCGACACCACAGCGGGAAGCACTCCGACCAGGATGCTTAACTCGTCTTCATGCCCCTATCGAATACATCCAGCCGTAAATAAACATTTTGCAACGGTTCTCCTGCCCAATGCAATCACGCAAAGCCGTCCTTGCCCATCACAAAGGGGGATCTAACACTGTCGTTCTCGATGTCTATCACCACGCGCCCAACAACGCGAGGGGGGCGGCAAGCTAATTTCTCTACGGGCTAGATGGTCTACTTTTAGGACAACCCGTTTTAGAGGCCAGGAGACAGGCCTACCGCCCACAAACGGCTATCGACAGTCGAGACTGTTGATGATCCAACTACGTACCAGCCCAATCATCAACTCTCTCTGAAGACGGCGCAAATTCCGGAAACAAGATGATGTTGCAGTCTGGTCGTTATCCTCATCAGGCCATGCGATGCTTGATAGCGTGATTAACCTCAGCCAAGCTGCTCCAGGTTCCCCTGTTGACTCAAGTCACATCTGGTCTGGGCCTGCGCTTCTCGTTAACAAACCTCTTACATCACCCGACTCAACACAAGGCTCACTTACCTATCCACCGAAGTGGCCCCTCGGACAGATACGTATGCTGCTACTTAGACGCGGCGCGACGCGGCGAGAACGGCGAGTCCCTCCCTGCTGTGTGATTGATATCGCGCCCGCTGCATCCGGCCATCATTATTTGCTTATCCCGTCATGGAACACAGAGGGCAGGAAGGACCCACTAAACGGGTTGTCGCGGTGAATTGGCAAGGCACGTCAAAAGTTCCTCCAGCAGCAGCAGCAGCATTTTGGTGGGGCTATTCGCTTACTGCTGATGCTGATTCGCGCAACCAGGGGTGAGCTCCCCAAGAGGCCGTCAACCCCTGGTCCCGCGGGTTCCCATGCACGAACCCCAATCACCTTTAGCTTTGCACCAAAGCAACGAGGACAAGGCTGCACTGACGTGAGAAGCAACACAATCAAACCCGCACTGCGTATCTGCGTATCCGCGTAGGTATTGATTCCGCACGTATGGGTATGCACATAACAGATACAGGAAGCCCTACGCTGTGCGTGTATCCGCGCAGCGTCTGCACGGTGAGGCGTCCTGAGGCCATGCGACCCTCCGTGTGGCGTTGGTGCCGACAGCCGGAAAGCACCTGGCATCGACCATCACGGTCAAAAGAAAGAAAACGCCGCAGCTTTCTGGGACGCAATCCCATCTGGGAAGGTCAGTGCAGCCTTGACCAGTGCAACAGAGTCCTATCCAGCTTTCTGCCCAACTGCTGCCACGGCACATCTGACCTTCGCGGTCCCTTCGAAACCCCCCAAAGCAGTCGAATGTGTGTAGGGAATCGCGGGCAGGGCATGGGACTTGGTTGCACCCCAGCACCCAACGCGCTGCACCGTAACACTGCATCCGTGCGTGCTTCTATTTCTGGACGCCTTTCTCCTGCCCGCGTGGGGCGCTATGCTCGAGGGCACGGGTCGATTGGAGAGCTGAGCTTCATCCCAAGCATCACCCACGGCGATGGCAGGGTGACATTGAGGCCCGTCAGCGACAACCCCATCATCATGGGTGATGCCCACCTTTCAAGCTATGTCTTGAGAGCCCGGTACGAGTGTCTAACACAGTAGGACGATGGCATTATCTGAAGCACCAATCCGCGCGACTCGGCAGTCAATGCCTCCCCGTGGTCGAACGCCCACTGGGTTGCAAGATCTCCTCAGACCCCCCGCTTCATGCGTCGTTGGAGCGAAGCCTAGTTGGTGGTCAGTGGTCACCCCTCCCAATGATTTTCTTAAGATGTGCAACTATAGGTCCAACCAGCGAGCCGAGCAACGGGAGCCAGCCGGAAATCCCCCGCCCAAATCCACCTGTGTGGTTCACGGAACACTACTGTGTAGATGAGGACGTAACGCGCAGGTAGCACATCCCGCATGCGATCCGGTCGGGTCCTGAGGGACGAAAAGCCCTTCTCCTGCCGCTCGAGTGAAAGATAGTGTGTTCCGTCGCGAAGGCCCGAGGCGAAGTGCTGACGGGGTCAAGACAGGAGACGCAGAACCGTTTGGACCCAACACGGCCAGGTCACACCGATTGTGTTCGCATACAGTCATCGGAGCATTTTCATGAGTATGTGGCCTTGTCATCGTTGACCATCCTCAGCACGATTTCGTGCAACAAAGGTGTGCCAGTTGCTTCCTTGGGCTGTTCTCTGACAGCAAGCGGTTTACCTTCCCGAGTTCCCAACGGAGGTATCCGATGCCTGCATGCGGTAGGCATGGGCACTTTTTTCTACTGCCGTCGCAAAAACAAAGGGTACCTGTTTCTTTTACCGCGTGGACTGCTTGCTTGCTGAGCTGTTGTCAGGACAAGGCGAGAACCCATCTCGAAGCGGGGTGATGGCGGTGCATCTGCGGAGACCATGTCTTGCTTTTGTCTAAAGCTTGGCATCTCTGTGGGCTGTCATTGGAGGGAGATAGGTTGGTGTCAGTCAAAAGAACGCCACAGCAGTGTTAGAAGACGGCACCCAACGGACGGCTCAACATCCCGCGACGGGCCGGAGTCGGAGAGCGCAAGTAAAGAGTACCTTGCTCATCCAACACCATTTTGGAAAACAAGAAGACGACGTCGGAAAACGTTGGTTGTAGGGCCTACCGATGCCAACAACGGGTCGTTCTAGAAGCCTGGGCGAGTCAGACGCCCGTCTGTGGAGTTGCAGCCCCGAGGTAACCTTGGCATGGGCCGCGATTAAAGCACCCAGTCACGCACTGTTTTCAAAATGGAAAGCAGCTCGCCTCTCTGACGTTGCCCGCCGCAGGTCCTAGGTGCGCACTCGGCAATGACATCTGCGGCGGCGTGTCCCCGCCGTGAGGGGCAGATCTGTTCGCAAAATCGGCGCATATCCCAGAAATCGTCTGCAAATCCAAACCCGATGAGCAGATCCTGCACCATGGGTCGGCTTTTTGCCGCGCGCCGCAAGAAGCTCTGTGTCTGAGCGGCGGGCTCGACTGGGAAATACGAGCTGCGGTGTTCACTTACCGTCTCCCGGGCGTGACAACTGAGGAAAATGGCCTTTTGACGCCATCGTGAGATGACCACCCTCATGCCTCCAGCACGAGCAAGGGGTGGGAGATTAGGGCCATTTCTGGTCCGGGCGCAAAAACCACGTGCTCCCCCGAGGAGCTCGCCGCTACCCCTGTTGCGCGATATACGTCCGCACTGTGGTCACGCAGGGGTGGCTGGGCCCTTGCGTCGGAATGCTCCAGATTCGCTGGCAGGAAGATGCCGCGCGCAGGACAACCACTCACTGCGTCGAACACTCTCGTTTTTCGGGGAGATGGCAGCCGGCCCAGCGCCAGCCATGGGCTATACCTAGCCGTGGGGGAGGAGGCAACCTAATTTAATTTCATTACGACAAACCCGGAACGCCCTGTTTCTATTTCTGTTGTGACTTGAGCCGCATGTCAAGGGGACCACTTGTGAACGGGACGACCAAGATAACGGCCTCATCCGCGTACAAAGCGAGATGGGTATCCACGGAGGCGAGAGATTCAGGGCATGGGACGGCTTAGGCCATGCAGTGCGGTGGCCTGAGGCGATGGTTGTTTCTCCTTTTTTCCCCAATGTGCTTGTCCAGGAGGCGCGGCTCGTTGCAACTGGGACGGCAGTCGCTGAAAGGGGCTATGATTGTAGCTTCAATGTCGCGTTTGGCCCCTCTGCAGAGCCCCTGGGGAGAGGGCGTTTTGTGTCTCTTGTTCCTGCAGGAAAGAAGAGCGCGGGCGGATCGGTGGCCTGGCTGATAGCAAGTGGCTGTGCAGGGGTTGTGATTTGAAGCGCCACTCAACCCGTCGCGCTCTGCAGCACCAAATGTTCTGCGGGATCGACAAACAAAAGCAGGCACAAACGTGACGAGCAGGGAGCGGTTCTCTCCAATCGACGCGCCTCGTGGGGAACGCGATCTGGTGGTCTGGATCAACTGAAGAGCGTAATGCAAGCTACAGCTCTTGGACGAAAGACAAGGGAAATCGAAAGCAGTGTTTCCGGCCGATCCACCACATGTTCATGTTCGCTACGGACTTTGGCTGATCAGTCACGTTGTGACGGGAACTGGCCTTGCCTGGCCCAGATTTATGGTCCTATCACAGGTCATCCGGGGACCAAGTTCTGCAGGAACGAGCCTCAGGTTACTCAGATCGCCGACCACTCGAGCTGCAACGTGAATACTGTGTAGGTGTGTGAGTTTGTCGACCCGTCTGCGACCGTCCGACACTTGAGCAAGGACGATGATGTCGCCAGAGGCTGCAAAAACTCTACCAAAGGCACCGCATCTGCCACGCATCATTGCGACGACGGGTAATTCAAGTGAAGCCTCGTCGGTCCGTCCCTCCCTTATGTTGCCAACTTGCCGGCCAGATCAGACGTTCCAGGGGCACCGCCCGTTGTCACACACACACCTTGACTCGCGGTCGGACACTCTTGCCATCCGGAACAGAAACGAGCGTCCGCCTCGCAACGAAGTCTCGTAGTCGTCATCTCCGTCTGCAGAAACGCGATGAGCGGCGGGAAACAGATTTTCCACACGTTGTGTACCACGGAATATTACTGCCATGTATTCGTCCTTGTTTTGGTTGGGGGCGGCCCTGGAGTAGCAACATTCCGCTTCCCCACCCAGATCTGAACATCACGGGGAATTCGAGGTATCATGATTGTTCACCTTGTTGATGCCGAGTTATTTGGCCACTGCACCCTCGGTATCCGTCCATGCCGTGGTACCCACCTACTCCAACTCCTATAGCTAGCAGTGATCGACGATCTTGAGGAGGGAGGGTGGATGGACACTGCCCCTGGCGTCCACCGCACCCTCGCTGGAAAGCAACCCTCAGCAGTACGTCCGTAGCCACACCTGTGATCTGTCCTTGTTCTCGCTCGCGCCCTGAGCTCAACCGCATGTTCACGGGGGAGGGGGGGGGAGGACTTTCCTCCCTTTTTCCCCGAGAAAACGATCTACGGATGGCCAGTCGACTGCGTCATCGTCCGATTCCAGACCCGTGATACGAACAGGCTTATTGCGGGGATTCGGCTTCCCCGCCGCTTTCGAGTCCTGACCTTCTCGGCGATCCCGTCTCGCAGCGGGGAATGATACGCACGAATGGGCCATTCTCGTTTCTCCGGAAACGTCTCTCCAGGATGTTTTGACCCGAGGTTTCGGGCCGGTGTAGGGAGTTCAAAGGGCGTAAGTATCTGGGTAACGTGTGGCTATGCGGTGAGTCAGTGTGAGGTCGTGTTGTGTTGGGGATGGAGTAGACCAGCAACATGCGGTTCAGTTAGAGAGACCAAGTACTGTACCAGCGCCGATGAGTCCTGTAGTTTTATTATTCTTGCGTGTGGGTTTGTGACTTGTGAGTACATACCTAGGCATGCCTCGTAAACTCACAAATATGGAGACATGGAAGAATACCATCACCTCAATCCCACATATCATCGTTCCGGTGAACACTGTTTGAACCATCACGGCTTCTCAAACCCCTGTTGTGCGTCTTGCGTAATAAGTCATGTCTCTGGGTCTTCTATTTATGATACCGAGGCGTACGGCTGTCTAGGATATTGTAACACCAACGAACGATTACCGGATCATCAATCTAGGCCAACCTGTCCCACGGGACGCCTTATCTCTCATTTCACTCTCGGCCTCTCTTTACGCCGTCTTCGTCACCACGAGCGCGTTCTTGATTTCCAGCGTCACTCCCGAGCCCCCTGTGATTGTTATCAACGAATGTTCTCCAGCTGGGGATATTTTTCATGTCTGAGGTGGAGAGGCTGTCTCGGGGCTCCCGAGACAAGAGGGAACCGGACAAAACGGAGCGAAATACTCTCCGGTTGGGTACTCACCTGGCGTTGAAACCACCCTGACAGACGACAAGTCCTTGACGATATAGTCAGGTCCGGCCGCGAGAACCTCTTCGACTGTGTGGCTCGTCACTAGACCAATAACTTTGCACCCGGCCGCCCTGTGGCAAATATCAGCTTACATTCTCCAGTTTCGGAAATTTGTTTGTGTCTCAGGAGTCAAGAGAGAGTTTCTGCTCCTGAGACAACAGAAAATGGACAGAAAGGGGAGAAAACCACTCCAATTTGCACCTACTTCCCAGAGCGGATCCCCGCCGGAGCGTCCTCCAGCACGAGCACCTGCTTGTCGGCGCTAGCAAGTCCAAGTCGCTCGCGGCCCAAAAGGTAGCACGCCGGGTCAGGCTTACCGTTTGTAACGGACTCGGCTGTGATCAGGTGCTCCGGTGCTGGGAGGTTGAGAACGCCTAGCCAACCCGTCACGAGCGGGATGGACCCGGACGTCACGATGGCCCAAGAGGTTCCACGAGCGATGAGGGAGTCTAACAATGAGCGCGCCCCGGGGATCTCAGTGGCGTCGGCACCATGGAGCTTGGGGAGAAGGCCCTCCATGTGCTGAACGTCTAAGGTGGTTTAGTGTCAGTCAATGAAGGGGGCGGCTCCCCAGGGGCCTATTTTGAGGGCGATTTTCTTTGACTTACACTCCCATGTCGCTTTCTCGGGGCAGAGGATTTTCAGGATGTCTATCGATCTTCTCCCGTGGGATGTTCTACGAGTGCAAAGAGCAGTGAGCATTTGGTGGTAGTTACCAGAATGTGTATGAGTGAAACTCACTGGAGGATTACTTCATGTGATACCCCTATTTCATTGCCGATACTGTATTCGATGGAGTCAGTCAGAGACATTCTTTTGGGGGAGACACATCACACGTACGCTTCCCAGTGCTTCTCTACAGCAGCGGTGGAGTCGATGATGGTCCCGTCCACTATGAAATATTGGTGAGAATTTGGTAGTAGTTGCGAGGGTCCCATCAAAAACAGAATGGCCTTTCACCAGGGCTCCAGTCCAAGAAGGAGTTAA